>Ga0123355_10009945_pt1 | contig 14521 bp, 9 predicted proteins | sample TergutEmb28metaG_3_FD_89872 | JGI IMG/M metagenome (GOLD analysis project Ga0123355, IMG submission 89872) | Embiratermes neotenicus P1 segment gut microbial communities from Petit-Saut dam, French Guiana - Emb289 P1 | ecosystem: Host-associated > Arthropoda: Insects > Digestive system > Gut ...
CATCTGTTTAGCCTTTTAAGCCATGACCTGCGTTTCATGCTTTACCCCTAGCTTGCGGTGGTTTTATAGTGTATGCGGAGGCATAGGGGGAAATATCTTGTATCATCTTTAATCTACAAAAGGCTTTGCGATATTGCAATTGCTACATATTGGTGTATAGTTAGCTTGCAGGTAAGCTCTATAAGAGCAGACCAGCAATTGCTGATATGAAGTGAAGGAGAAAAATTGGATATGCCAAACGATAGAGAAAGTATCCTGCAAGAGCTGGCAACACTAAACCCATTGGATGATCGTGCATTTAAGATTCTACTAAGTGACGATGAGCAGTTTGCAGTCTTATTAGAGGCATTTTTAGGCAAAAAGCTGGACGAGGACAAAATCATCAACATAAACGGTGAAGTTGTATTATCTGTAAAAGGCCGTCTGATCCGTTTAGATGCTCTGCGAGATACAGACATAGGCTACGTAAACATGGAAGGGCAGATGGATGCTACTGGTTTCCCATTCAAAAGACATGTTTTTCATGGTGCATTTGTCTACGTAAATGGTATACAAAAAAGCGGTTCATGGGGTGAACTTAAACCCGCTATCTCTATTGTCGTATACAAAGACAAAGGTAGTGATGATGCTATTGAAACCGCATCCCTTTGCGGTAGCTTAATCAAATCTGATAATGATAAAAAGCAACTGCAACTAATGGCTATAAACTCCAAACAGTGGAGAAATGTTGAATCTGAAGAATTGCGCATCTACCTATCCACCCTGCATAATGGTATAATGACAGACGAAAATAAAGATAGCTTTGCTGGTGTCAATGTAAATTCTGTCGCATTCAAAAATTTTCAAAGGTCTGTAAAAATGGCCTGCGCTCTAACAAAGCAACAGGAATATAAAGAGAAAGGTGATGATTTCATGGCTATTAAATATGCAACTTTTCTTTCCGAAGAAGAGCGTGTAGCAGCAGAAGTAAAAGGCAGGTCGGTTGCGCGCGAAATATATCGCTTACTAATGAACGATGTCCCTATAAAAGAAATCGCAAACATGTATCAGCTATCAATTGAGGAAGTTGAGGAGTTTAAGGGCGATCTTTTGCAGTATGCTTAATATTTGAGGGATACTGGGACAATGAGTGTTTCTATACTACAGGCAAGGCATTTCACAGGCCAGGGCGCAAAAAAACAACACTTACTGTAACCAACAAACGAACCAAACAGTCGCATTAAGGTTTTGATGTTTTTGCCAAAAGCGATTTTTCATCATTTCCATGGAAGCATTATGAAAAGACATTCAACAAATAAGCAAAAAACCACCTGACCTACAAGAAACTAATTCTCGCAGGCAGGTGGTTTTTATACTAATCTCAAAAATCATCGTCTACTAAACTTGCATTGCCTTACTAACTTCCTCAGCAAAGTTCTCTTCCTTCTTCTCAATACCTTCGCCTTTTTCGTATCGCACAAACCGGGCTACGGATATTTTGCCTCCTACTGCTTTGGCTACAGACTCCAAATATTGGCCTACGGTAAGCTCGCCGTCTTTTACATATTCCTGGTCTACCAGGCAGATTTCTTTTAGGGCTTTGGTTAGGCGGCCTTCTACCATCTTTTCGGCTATATTGGCGGGCTTGCCTTCGCTTATCGCTGCCTGGGTTAGGATTTCCTTTTCCTTGGCCAGGTATTCCGCGGATACATCGTCGCGGCTTACAAATTGGGGGGACATAGCGGCTATCTGCATACAAACATTGCGGCCCGCTTCTATTACTGCGTCGCCTGTGGTGGAGGTGGCAAGCTCTAGCATTACCCCTACCCTGCCGCCGCCATGGATATAGTCTACTACTATGCCGTCGCTTTTTACGTTATAGCGCTCGAAGCGGCGGATGCCTATATTTTCCCCTATTGTGGCTACCTTTTGGGAAAGGGCTTCTTTTACTGTTGTGCTAGGGTCTGGTGCCCATTTTTCTTCTAGCATTTCCTCTACGGTGTTTGCGCTTGAGGCCAGGGCTTGGGCGGCTACGTTCTTTACATAGGTTATAAAGTCCTCGTTTTTGGCCACAAAGTCTGTTTCGCTGTTTACTTCTACCAATGCGCCTTTTTTCCTGTCATCGGTTAGGGCAGACATTACTAGGCCCTCTGCTGCTATGCGGCCTGCTTTCTTTGCCGCTGCGGCTAGGCCCTTTTCACGCAAAATTTCTACTGCTCGGTTCATATCCCCATTGGCATCTACTAAGGCGTTTTTGCAGGCAGACATACCTGCGCCGCTACGCTCTCTTAACTCTTTTACCATTGCTGCTGTTACTGCCATTGTTTTCACCTTTCCTCGCGTTACGTCAGTATTTTTATTCAGCTTCTGTATAGGTTTCCTCTTCATATTCTTCTGCTTCATAATAGCCTTCCCCATCTGCCATTTCGGCCTCTGGGTCATCTACTTGCTCCCCTTGCTTGGCTTCCATTACCGCGTCTGCCAACTTGCCTGCAATTAGCTTAACCGCCCGGATAGCATCGTCGTTGCCGGGGATTACATAGTCCACCTCGTCTGGGTCGCAGTTGGTGTCTACTATTGCCACTATTGGGATGTTCAAGTTACGGGCTTCCTGGATGGCGATACGCTCTTTGCGGGAGTCTACTATAAAGATTACATCCGGCACCCGCTTCATGCCTTTTACGCCACCTAGGTTTTTCTGAAGCTTTTCCATCTCGTGTTCAAGCTTGGCTACTTCTTTTTTGGGAAGTAGAGCCATGCGGCCGTCTTCTTGCATTTTTTCCAGCTCTTTTAGGCGCTGGACTCTTAGCTGCATGGTTTTAAAGTTGGTAAGCATACCGCCCAGCCACCGCTCGTTGACATAGTACATGCCACAGCGCAGCGCTTCTTCTTTAATAGATTCCTGGGCTTGCTTCTTTGTGCCAACAAACAGGATTTCCCCGCCATTGGCAATTATCTCGCCTACTGCCCGGTAGGCTTCGTCTATTTTGCGGACGGTTTTTTGCAAATCTATGATATATATTCCGTTCCGCTCGGCAAAGATATACTCTGCCATTTTTGGGTTCCAGCGCCGAGTTTGGTGGCCAAAATGCACACCGGCCTCTAGCAACTGCTTCATGGAAATTACGGCCATAAGGCACCTCCTGGTTAGTCCTCCATAGCTGTGGGTATTTGCCGAGTAAACCTTTTGAAAACCCGTTAAGACCTTGGGGCGCTGCCCCAAACCCCGCAAGCTTTTGTAAAAGCTTGAACAAAACTTTGGTAAAATCGTGCTATCGCACGATTTTGGGCTTAGTATTTTTAGGGTTTCTTCCAGCACCATGTTCGGCTACAGACTATGTGTGTAGTTTCCTGCTACAACGGGCGTTATTATAACTTGAGGGTTTGATGTTGTCAAAAATCTTAGACTCAGTCTTAGATTTCTGTATGAGATTTATTTCAACATAACAAAACCCCGTAGTGGCGGCCCCTAATGGGCGCTACGGGGTTTTTTTTACAATTATCAATCTAAAAACAATACTATTTCTCCGGTTCCTTATCTTCCGCCTCCCGGTACATATGCTTAACTATCATATTAACCCCAAACCCAAGCCCAAGCAGCAAGTAAAATACACCGCTGGAGCCGATAGTGCTGTCCGTGGCCATGGCGGCAACGCAAAACGCGCTAATCCCTGCCAGTAGCCCAAAACGCAGGCCATGTAGGAATATGCCCTCCTTCATATTAGAGCGTATTAGTGACACAAAGGTGGTAAAGAGGTAATATCCAAAGAGGAAAATCAAAGCAATTGTTGAAATGCCCCCGGTGTTTATCCAGGTTTGCATATAAACATTGTGGGCCTTGTCCATCAAGGTATACGGGCTTCCGTGGGAAAACATTTTCCCAATTACATCATGCTGAGGGAAGACCTGAACATAGGTATCAGGGCCGCTTCCAATAATAGTACGTGATGGCATCAAGGGGAATGAACGGGACCATATATGCCCCCGGTTAGAGCCCCAGGTTTCGCGCCCATAAAAGCCAATAGCCGGTATTGGCTCTGCCATGTCTATCATATTACCTACTATGTCAAGGGCATAAACACGCCCTTCGCTAAATGTCATTGCAAGGCCACGATATATGATAAAGTCTGGGAAGCTCTCGATGCTGATAGACCTATAGCCCGGTATTGCATACACATAGGTATATGGCCATTCTTCCCCTTCGGGGGGGCCTGTGCGGCTTGCCAGTGGCACTAGCTGGCCGTTTGTATCATATATATGCCATTGTTCTCTTGCAATCAGCGCTCCCATAGGGCCGGGTAAAGGCTCCCCTAATCTATCAAGTACCATGGTAAAGCGCTCATATCCATCGGTTATCATCGTAAAGCTGTCGCCGTCAAAGGCCATGGTATTAACAGGTGCCGGTTCGCTCATTATAGAGGCTTGTAGACGCTCCAGCGCTAAGTCAACCCGCTGGTTTACAGCAGGTACAAAGAATAGCCCAAGCCCTAGAAGCCCGATTGCGGCAACACCAACCGCCCAGCCAATTGCTTTACGGCTTGGGGAGGCTTGTCCCTGAAATTGTTCCCGGCTTAGCTGCAACTTCTCTGCTTTGCGCCGGTTAAATTGGTATAAAAGCCTGCAAATAACCGTCACAAGGGTAATTCCAATAGCAGCACCAATCCCTATAAACCCACCAAGAGAGCGGCTGCCAAAAACCCCAACCAACATAAGCCCGCCACCAACAAAAAACGCAAGTCTTATTAAAATTGCTTTCCAATCCCGTTTTTCGTCATATGCCAATGCACAGGCAAATAAGATAGGCGCAGCCATTGCGGTGTATTTTCCAAAGGTATTGGGGTTGTACAAAGTGCCATACGCAATCTCAAAAGCACCGCCAACTCCACCCTCTGCCGCAATTGCGTCAAGAATCTGTTGGGACAAGCCCACAGTCAAAACCCACTGGCCAAAGCTTGTTAGGAAAAAATCTCGCTCCATAAACTGGCTAAGGCCGATAAGCCCCATTATAATAGAAGAAAAAGCAAAGCCATACATCAAAAGCTTAGCATGTTTAGAGCCTTTGACATAGAACATTGCAGCAAAGAGCACAATAAAATATGCAAAGAGAATAAAAATCCCCTCACCCCGGTCTGCGGTGCCATGCCAGGAAGTGTGTCTATATGAAGAAAACAAAGTTGATATAAGGGCCATCAGCAAAAACACAGCCGAAGCTATTACAACTGGGGATTTAAATATTGCCTTAAAATCAATATTTTTAATGCCGCCGGTGAAATATTCAAATATACAGTTAAGGGCGATTATCGTTGCCGGTATCCCCAGGGCCCAACCCTTGTAATAGGAAAAAAAGTCTCCATACAACTCCCTACCAAAGAGAGCAAATAGCTCTGGAGGGGCAACAATTATGGCAAAACGCACAACCAATGGCATAATAGCTATCACTATCAACAGCAGCCCGCCATATACCCAGTCCCGTACAGGGGTCTTGCTGCTTGCAGGTAAATTACGTGTTTTTACTTTCTTCTTTGGCATATATCTTTCATCTCCTAGTCAATAATCAAAAATGCAGGCTTTAATGCATTTTTGGTTATGGTTTTTGCCGCCAGGCAAAAAGACTTCATAATCAATAAAAAATGCAAACTTTAATACAAGTATAACATCAGATAAGGAAGAATAAAACTATGGACAAAACCACAATATCTAATTTACCCAACGCCCCTGGATGCTATGTCTTCTGGGACAATGCCGGTAGCTGCTTATATGTAGGCAAATCCAAGCAGGTAAAAAGCCGGGTGCGCTCTTATTTCAATAAAAACAATTCCTCAAAGGTAAAAAAACTGGCTAGGCTAATAGCCCATATAGAATATCGCCCTGCCGTAAGCGAATTAGATGCCCTATATCTGGAACATAGCCTAATAAAAACCTACAGGCCCCCCTTCAACTCCCAGATGAAAAAAGACCCCCACCCTCACTATATCTGCATAGAATGGCATCGCACAAAGCCAGGCTTATACATATCCGATAGGCCTGAACCTGGGGCAATACCCTATGGCGGCTTTTCCTCTGGATACGACGCAAGGGAGGCCCTTGCACTAATAAACAGCGCCTGGGCTGTTCCTATGTGCGAAAACCGCCATTTTGATAAAACCGCCTACACCCGAGGCTGCCTCAACCTGCATATAGGCCGGTGCCTTGGCCCATGTCAAGGCTCCCCGGAAGGATATAGAGAATCCTTAATAAAAGCCGCCGCCTTTATGCAAGGCCGAAGCAAAAAGCCTCTAATAGAGTTAAAGCGCGACATGAAACAAGCAGCAACAGACTTAGATTTCGAAAAAGCCGCAAGGCTGCGGGATATATTAAAAGAGCTAGTTTTTTTACAGCGAAGGTTTACCTATCGTGTGCCCTTTGCCGGAAGGCGGCTATGTGTATTTATTAAAGGCTATCACGAGGCTGGGTTTTTACTGCTTTATTATAAGAATGGCCAACTAAAACAAGCCACCCGATTTACAGGCAAGGAAGACTGGCCACAAAAGCGAGATATTTTTATCAATAACATAACCCATAAACCCAAAACAGATGACAACCTAGCAGAATTGGGTAAAATATACACAACCACTGCAACACAGGAAATAAGAGCACGGAAGCTATATGTAGATGTATCAAAAACGCGAAAAGCCAGTCTGGCAAAGCGACTAGACCGGGCAGCAAAACGCTTTACAACATGAGGTGAGATTTACCATGCGTATTTTTGGGAAACAACTACTTATGTATCTGGGTATACTGGCAATAAGCATCGCATTTTTGGGCATTGTGCTAACCTGGGGCATAAGTGACTACCTTACAGACCAGCGCAAGGCCGCCCTTACAGACTCGGCAATAAGGGTAGCCCGCTCTCTTGAGTCGGTATTTATCAATGTCTATATCTACGGGGATGTAAATTTGGATCCACTGGCTATCCAAATAGAAAACCTTAGCGACTTACTGGGTGCCAGCGTTGTAATTGTAAACAATGACTTTACTGTATTGTTTTCAGGCCTCCCCGATGGCACCAGATTGCCCATTTCATACCTGGAAACCGTAATAGATGGGGAGAGCATTGTATTCTCTGGCAGCTATCACCCCACTAATCCTGAGTCACTTTTGTTTGCCGGGCAGCCAATCATACTTGGAAATAGTATTATCGGCGCTGTGCTGGTAAGCACTTCTATGGCAGAGCTAGAGGCCGCCATCCATGCCATGTATCAGATTACATCTATAAGTTTACTAATTGCCACTGTGTTTGGCTCGATTCTAATTTATATGTTTAGCCGGGCCATAACCCGCCCTCTTAGGCAGATGAACGAAGCTGCCAAAATAATAGCAGGAGGGGTATTAGAAAAGCGCATCCCCGTTAAAACCAAAGACGAAATAGGCCAGCTTGCAACCCAGTTTAACTCCATGGCAGAAAGCCTGCATAATCAAGAACGTATCCGCCAGGCATTTATATCCAACCTATCCCATGATATACGGACGCCTTTGACCTCCATGCTAGGCTTTATGAAGGCAATAAAAGACGGTACTGTTCCACCAGAGCGGCAGCCCTATTATCTTGACATTGTATTAGACGAAACCGAGCGGCTGATAAAGCTCTCCAACGACTTGCTAGATATCCACCGTATCCAAGACAGTGAGCTAGACCTAGTAAAAACCAACTTTGACATAAACGAGCTAATAAGAACCACCATACTAGGCTTCGAGCAACGGGCTACCCAAAAGCAAATTATTGTAACAAGCCGTTTTGCCCATGCCACAGATATGGTGTTTGCTGACGAGGACAAAATCCAGCGCTGCCTGTATAACCTGCTGGATAATGCCCTTAAGTTTACTCAAGCTGTAGGGGAAATTACAGTTGAAACCACCCTACGGGGCAAAAAGGTAGTAGTGTCTGTTACAGACAACGGCCTAGGGATGACCAAGGAAGAACAGCGTTACGTTTTTGACCGGTTTTTCAAAGGCGACCAATCCCGCAACGAGGATAAGCGGGGCAGCGGTCTTGGGCTTTCTATTGTAAATGAGTTTGTCCGCGCCCATGGCGAAGTCATAACCTTGGAAAGTGCCCCCAAAAAAGGTAGCACCTTTGCCTTTACTTTGCCCGCAGTCGAGCTGAATAATATGTAATTAGTTTGTAAACGGAATCGGGGATTTTGTAATTGCTTTGTCACCCACAAATGAGAGTATAAGTGTAGAATAAGCCATAACAAATCACCGGGGTTATCATTTACAAACGACATAAATACAAATCTCAGCAGCATCGGGATATGTATTATTTATACCCCATGGGGCAGTAGTAAAAAACGCTTTTTGCTGTTTATTGGCAAGGGGCGTTTTTTATTTTCAGTTATTGTTTTACCCCGCAACCCATGCTAAAATCATACAAACAGATATTCAGGAGGCCAAAATGTTTACAACCGACCTAACCCGCCCTCTATCCCCCTTGGCCGACCCGGTAGTAAGCGCTATATTTACAAGCGTGGAAACGGCAGGCTTAGCCGCCGAAAGTCTGGTGCGTGTTGTGCTAGAATCCGATAACAATTTATTAACCGGCAAGATAGTAAGAGTAACCCCCCAAAGTACTCATTCAAGCCCGTATCATCGCGGATGCAGAGTAGACATGGAAATAGAAACAGATACTAACGAGTGGGTCTTGGCAGAGGTTCAAATGATTACCGATGCCGCAATAATGCAGCGAGGTTTATTTTCGTCCTCCAGCATCCTTACAAAAACTTCTACTAAGGGGGACACATCGGCTCAAATGGTAGCAAAGCTACCAAGGGTTATATGTATCAACATTTTGGGTTATAACATACGCGAGGACAATATAGAGGTAGTACAGCCTTTTAAAATTTTATATACAAAACCACCCCATGCTGTAGCTATCCCCAATTTTAGCGGCTATAACGTACAATTACCAAGGCTTCTCGAAATGGAGCCTGATTTTACCAGTGGCCTATACTGCTGGGGCTACACTCTTTACACTGCTCATAAACAAGGAAAATCTGTCCAGGAGGTAGTTTCTATGACACCAGCATTGCAAGCATACGCAAAGAGAGATGATGGATATCAGCAATTTTGTGAGCAATACCAACTAGCCGCTGCCGACCCCGATACCAGAGATGCTTATGTTAATTGGATACTTTCGATAATGAAAGAGGAAGGGATGCGAGAAGGGGCAAGGATTGAGGGCCTAAGGGAAGGACGACTGCAAGGAGTAAAAGAAGGGCGGCTAGAAGGCATAAAAGAAGGCATAAAAGAACAATCCATAGCAATAGCCCGTAACATGCTAAAGAGAAGCCGGCCAATAGAGGAAATCATTGAAGACACAGGCCTAACACACGATGAAATTATGAGTATTATATAAATTACTCACAAAAGCAAAGGGGGAAGCACAATGCTGGCAAAGGTAAATAGCGGCGCGGTAATAGGCATAGACGGGTACCTGGTAGAAGTAGAAGTAGACCTAGCCCAAGGGATGCCAGCTTTTGACATAGTAGGCCTACCCGACTCTGCTGTAAAAGAGTCCCGGGAGCGTGTGCGTACCGCCATCCGCAATACAGGGTATACTTTCCCCATTAAGCGTATAACCGTAAATTTGGCCCCCGCCGATATCCGCAAATCTGGCCCTGCTTTTGATTTGCCCATCGCGGTGGGCCTTTTGATTGGGACAGGGGTATTGCCAAAGGTAGCTCCCCATGAGGCATTTTTTACTGGGGAGCTATCCCTTGACGGGGTAGTTAGGCCTGTGTCTGGAGTGCTCCCTATGATTTTGGCAGCTAGGGCCGGTGGGCTTTGTAACTGTTTTGTCCCGGCGGCCAATGCCCAAGAGGCGGCTTTGGTAGACGGTGTCAACATATATCCCATTAATACAATTGATGAGCTGATTGACCATTTTAACGGCGAGTTTCTATCCCCAGTAAAGATAGATATCCAGGCCATTTTCCGCGAAAATGCGGCAACCCATCTTACAGACTTCTCCGATGTAAAAGGCCAACCCGGTGTAAAGCGGGCATTGGAGGTGTCTGCGGCAGGGTATCACAATATGCTGATGGTTGGCCCTCCCGGCGCAGGCAAGACCATGCTTGCCACCCGTATGCCCACTATTATGCCAGACTTAGACTTCGAAGAAAGCATAGAAATAACCAAGATATACAGCATTGCAGGGCTACTGGACAGCAAATGCCAGCTTGTCACAAATAGGCCCTTCCGGGCACCTCATCACACTGCATCCTTTATGTCTCTTACGGGGGGCGGGCGCGTTCCCAGTCCCGGTGAAATCAGCCTTGCCCACAATGGCGTGCTGTTTTTGGACGAGCTTACAGAGTTTCAGAAAAAAGCCTTGGAGGTGCTACGGCAACCACTGGAGGACGGCACTATAAATTTAGCCCGAGCCGGCGGGGTGTGTACATATCCAAGTGCTTTTTTATTGCTTGCATCCATGAACCCATGCCCTTGCGGGTTTTACGGTACCGACAAATGCCGCTGCGCCCAGCATGAAGTTGACCGCTATCTAAACAAAGTAAGCGGCCCACTCTTAGACCGCTTGGATATACAATGTGAGGTTGCCTCTGTAGACTACGATGCCCTAAGTGGGGAGCCGGCGGAAACCTCGACAGAGATAAAAAAGCGGGTGCTTTTGGCGCGCAAACGCCAGAAGGAGCGCTTTGCAAAGGAGGCAGTCAAGGTCAACGCCCATATGACTGCCCCTCTGATAGATAAATATTGCGTACTAGGCCCAGACGAACGCAAGCTGCTGCAACAGGCCTTTGACAGGATGAACCTAAGTGCCAGGGCCTATCACAAGATACTAAAGATATCCCGCACCATTGCCGACCTTGCCGGGGAGGATAAAATCAATGTAATGCATATAACAGAGGCTATATCTTATCGCGGGCTGGATAGGAAGTACTGGTGATGAAGCATTTAAAAATAGTCGCCGCCAATCACAAGTCCTTAATCGCAGTGTTTATTGCTATGGGGCTGGTCTGGACCTTTATGCATAGCTTTGTCCCCCGCTACTTCCAAACCGTTGTTGACAATTTTACAGACGGAACATTGACCATTACCAATATTGTAATATACGGCATGGCCATGATTGGCCTTTACATACTAGCATACCTGTACAATTACCCAGACCGCAAGCTAAGCCAAAGCATAGAGCTTAGCCTAAAGCTTGCCGCCCTTTCTAAGGTATCTGTTATAGATTATCTTTCCTATGTAAAGCTTGGCACAGGCACCCTAATACAGCGGATAGAAAATGGGTCAGCAGCCGGTAGGAATATACTCTTTGGGTTTTATCTGCGCCTTGCCAGCGAGCTGCTCCCTACTATGGTTTTTAGCATTGTCTTTATTTTTACTATCAATCGGGTCGTGATGATTACGGTATTACTGGGTTATATTATCGTGTTTATCGTTACCAATCTTCTGCTTAAGGCTTTGTATAGAGTCAAGGAGCGTATTCTTGATAATGAGGAGAAATTTAATCACTTTCTGGTGCGGGGCTTTATGGAAATGGTGGTATTTCGTGTTAACCGGCGGTTTGCACGGGAAATGTATAAAGCTGAGGCCGCATCCAGGGAAATATTGACTGGAACGGTTAAGATGAGGATGGTACATGAGGCCTTCTTTACTATTTTTGCGATACTCATTGGCTTTGTAAAAATCGGGATAATTGTTTATGGCTGGCGGGCTGGTGCGCTAACCATTGGCCAAATTGTAGCCCTTGTTTTGCTTGTGGACAACGCATACCAACCTATTGCTATTATCAATGTGGACTATATTCAGTATAAGCTGGATAAAATCACCTTTGGCAGATATACAGAGTTTTTGGATGCAAAAGAAGAAACCCGGCTGGTTTGTGGCCGGATTTTGCCTGGGATTAGTGGGGATATATTGTTTTCGCGGGTAAAATTTAGTTACAACGAGAGAGAGCTTTTTTGCGATTTAAATCTTGGCATTGGGCCTAGGGCCAGTACTGCTTTTGTGGGAGAAAGCGGGTCTGGGAAGTCTACAGCGGTTAAGCTGCTGGCGGGGCTGCTTATGCCTGATGAGGGCGAAATCACAGTGGATGGCTTTGATTTAAAGCAGGCCAACCTTAACAGCTATTATCAGCATATCGCGTACCTGCCCCAGGAGCCATCAATTTTTGATGGGACATTGCGTGAGAATCTTATTTTTGACGAAGCTGTAGATGATGAGGCCCTGCTTAGTGCCATCGCAAAGGTAAAGCTGGACGGGCTGTATTCCAAGCTAGAGAAGGGCTTGGACACACCCCTTGGAGAAAGGGGTGTATCACTATCTGGTGGGGAGCGCCAGCAGCTTGCTCTTGCCAGGCTATGGTTTTCTGATGCTGCAGTTATCATTTTTGATGAGGCAACCTCCGCCATTGATAACTTGACGGAGGAAGCTGTTATGGGCAATGTTATGGCGTTGCTACAGGGCAAGACTATCATTGCCATTGCCCACCGGTTGGATTCTGTAAAGGCTTTTGATGATATTATTGTATTTCAGGATGGGTGTGTTGTTGAGCGCGGGCGGTTTGACGAGTTGATAGATAAACGGCAGTATTTTTATGAGCTATATACTAGGGCCTGATCCCACTAGCGATATTGGGAGCAGGCCCTTGGCCGTTGTTATTCCCTTATCCAAACCCGCATTCCGCCGGGATCGCGGTTTGCCCAGGCGTAGTATGGTATGGCGGTTATGGGTATGGGGGCTTCTTCTGGCGGGGTAGTACTGTATAGGGCATCACATGACTCCATGCGCAGGCCTTCGACTTCCAATACTACAATGTTTCCGCTAGGTTCTTTGGCTTGTAGTGCTACAATACTGCCACTGGGTTCTTCGGCTTTGGGCGCTACAATGCTGCCGCTTGGCTCCATATACTTGTATTTGGCGGTAATATCAGCCGTGGGTGGTAGCTTTAGAGCTGCTAAATTTTCGCCATTATCTGTTTCCTCTATGCAGTAAACTATTGGGCCGCGCATTAGGGCTACATTGCCTGCATTGGCTCTTACTTTTGTGTTGGCGTATACCCGCCTTGGTTCTATTTGAAGGCGCAGCTTAATCTCATCACCCTTTTGCCAGTCTTGGGTGATGTATACATATCCATCCTTGTACTCCGTATCCACCAAAATATCGTTGACTGTGATATGCCAGCTTTTGCACCATCCTGGTATGCGTACCGCAAAGGTAAAGTTCGCCGACTGGGTTTTTGGGCGTACTGTGTAATTTATGTCGCCTTTCCAGGGATATTCGGTATTACATTCAATTTCTACTCCACCGGCATTTTGCAGGCTTACTGAACCCCCTAGATATAGATGGTTATAAACGCAGTCTTCACTCTCGCCCCATGCATATTGACCTAAAGAGGAGATTAGACGAGCCAAATTGGGGGGGCAACAGGCGCAGCCGTACCATCCTGGACGGGTGGGCTTTACATGGCTGTATTCTGGAAGCTGGCCAGATACACCAGGCACTACCTCCAATGGATTTACATAGAAAAACCCTTTGCCGTCTAGCTGCATCCCGCTTAGGGCACCGTTATATAGTTGTAGCTCCATTATATCCCCGTATTGGCCTAGGGGCTTAATTTCTAGCATTTGCTTTGCGAAAAATACCATTGCTATGGAGGCGCAGGTTTCCGCGTAGATTGTGTCGTTAGGGAGGTCATAGTCTATGGAGAAGGCCTCCCCATGCCTGGTTGAACCTATGCCCCCTGTAATATACATGCGCTTGTTTACTATGTTGTCCCATAGGGTATCACAGGCCTTTAGCATTTCTGGCTCTGCGGTTTTGGCGGCTAGGGCTGCCATTGCGGTGTACATATATACTGCCCTTACGCTGTGGCCTACGGCCTGGGTTTGCTGGCGTACTGGCTTGTGGTTTTGGGCGTATTCTCTGTTGTCGGCTTTCATGCCCCAGTGGTACCAATCTCTGGCCTTAACTTCTTCTTGGAAGTAGTCTGGCTCTACCCCTCTTTCGTCTAGGAAGTACTGGGCGGTTTCTAGGTATTTTGCCTCCCCGGTTACATCGTATAGCCTCAGCAGGGCCAGTTCTATTTCCTGATGGCCAGGCACACCTCTGGTTTTACCAGGGCCGAAGCGCTGGCAGATTAGGTCTGCGTTGCGGCGCATTATGCTTAACAGGGCATCCTTGCCGGTAGCTTGGTAGTAGGCAACTGCTGCCTCCAGCATATGGCCAGAGCAATATAGCTCGTGGGCTTCCTGTAGGTTTTGCCATTTTTGGTGAGGGGCTTTTATTGTGAAATATGTGTTTAGATAGCCGTCTGGCTCTTGGGCGCGGCCTATTAGGTCTATATATTCGTCGGCTTTGGCTTCTAGGGCCTTGTCTGGACGTAGGGTTAGGGAGTAGGCTACTGCCTCTAGCCATTTTGCCACGTCGCTGTCTTGGAATATCATACCGTGGAACTCGCCTTTTGCCTCACCGGCGGCTATTCGGAAGTTTTGTATTGCGTGGCTCTTTTCTACACCGGGGATTTTGTCTTCTAATA
>Ga0123355_10009946_pt1 | contig 14519 bp, 8 predicted proteins | sample TergutEmb28metaG_3_FD_89872 | JGI IMG/M metagenome (GOLD analysis project Ga0123355, IMG submission 89872) | Embiratermes neotenicus P1 segment gut microbial communities from Petit-Saut dam, French Guiana - Emb289 P1 | ecosystem: Host-associated > Arthropoda: Insects > Digestive system > Gut ...
GACCACCAGCAACCGAGGCATTACACACCATATGCGGCAATAACACAAGTATAGTCTCGAGCTCCTGATGATGGGCATATAAGTGCCCGAAACATGTTGAGCAGATTATAAGTGCGATAAAACTTTCAGTAGCCTCTAGTTGATTTTCTTCTCTACGCTTATACTACGATGCACGGACAAACATACATCAAATTCACATGTGTCCTACATGTTTATCCTATTTTAGCTAAATTTGGAATTTCTTGACAAATTTTCTTAAAGGCATCAAATATAAAATTTTACGGTAGTCCATCCAGTAGGAGCTGTGCTGATGCCTGGACGGACTGACAGACATGAAGCTAATAGGCGTTTTTCGCGACTATGCGAACGTGCCTAAAACCGCAAGACTGTAGGTAGTGTTCAAAATAATTTAATAACTGTTTAATAAGTAAACAGCTTTTTGAAGTGTGACACGACAGTTGTGTGTTAAGTCTTTACGCTTTACGCATTAACATCTAGGACTGTTATTTTACGAAGCTATGTAGGTGGAGTTTTACTCTATTGACTTGAAACCAGACTGTAACACAGTGTCCACACTGCACCCTAGGGAGACAGATTTCTAATCAATGCCCCTTCCAACATCTTTCTCTTGCTTGACGTTGGGCCGCGTGATGTATACGTCAATATATTTCGACTGGAGCAGCTGTCAGGTTGCACTGCAGCACGTTTTCTTGACGGCTATCTTTCAAAGACAATAATCTCGATTCTTTATCGAGGTCGACTCATGGAGTATATTAAAAACTGAGGATGAGTCACTTTGAAACTTCGCGTCTCCTTTATTTCCACTAAGGCTATGCTCCACAAGTCGAATTAAAAATTCACGAAGAGAAGGAATGTTCAGCTGTTCCTGCGATGGCGAGTGAAGGGTCGTGGGAGATTAATGCTGGCAAGGTACGTGTTCGACAAGGACTCCACCCTCACAATTTACACTCAGTGACGGCTTCATTCATAGCCACTGTTATATCAGTAGCGACTGGTAGTTTCATAGCATATATTATTAGCGCTTTTAAATGAGGTTGTTGACACACTAGGGGAGTCAAGTCTTGTGGAGTCGAATCTAGTCACGTGATGCGAATCGGACTCGGTGAAATTTCGAAAGGCAATATACGTAATATTTCCACTCAACCCTACTCACGCAGTGTGCAAAAGAAACACATTTCCCCATGTGGCGCCGTAGGCGCGACGGACTAGGCGTAATGGAATTTGGTATTTGTGCCAGAAGCCCTAGAGTTTTAATGACCACTGCACACTTACAACATATATTCGCCGGGGCACAATTATTGCTGCATAAATTTACTGTAGCCTCCATTCTTATGATTTACATTCTAGTGTTGTCGGATAGATTTACGCATTGATTTTACGTCTGTTTAATGACGATGGAATTACTGTGGGAATATAAAACACCGACCGTACTTGATCAGCATTGGAACGTCTTTTACAAATTACGCCTAATAAAGGCTGAGTTTTTATTTACTTACGGATAACAGCTTGCCATAATAGTAGAGCTGTTCGTAGTTATGATTCACTGTACCACCATAAACTAAGAGCAGTAGCAAATATAACGAATCTGTTCAAGAACAAAGGAAAGAAGATAATCCCCATGAAAATGCATATCGAAGATGCTGCGCTAACGAAAATTGTGTGCATAACTTACATATCCCAAAATGTCAGACAATAAGAGGGAAGGCAGTATTGACAAACGTTACGTAGGTAACTAAATTTGTATGAAATAGTTAATGATTTAGCCTACGGCCGTGCAAGAGTGACTTCGCCGATTCCCGTCCGCTCACTGCAGTTAAGCTTTTGCCGTACAGCGCTGCGTTACCGGTGGATCGGCATTTGGGACAGCATTTTTGCACAAAGATCGGAAAATTCGAGGTACCAGGGTCGCTGCGGTGCCCGCCCTAGTGTAAAAGAAAAAGTTTTTGAAATGTATTACGTCTTGCATATGGTACACTTTAGTAACTCCTTGAAGCAGAGTTATCCCTCTTACATTATATATGACCTGTTCTGTTGGTCCCCCATTTTTGGATCACGTTAGTAATATTTGGTCAGAAGTATCATGAAGCTCTGTATTATTCCGTTTTCTCCAGTCTCCTGTTACTTCCTCCTCCTTTGCCTAAGTATCGTCCTCAACGCCCATCACTCGAAGTTACACACCCACATACGAGGTCCGACACAAACATTACGAGACTGATGCTGTAAATCTTTCTATTTACACAATTCAAAAAGCCGTTTGTGATCGCCCTCAGGGTAGTCCCCTTCTGAGTTTAAACACAGTTGCATACGATGATGCCACTGTTTAGGGCATTGATAAGACTGTTTAGGGGCCCCGTACTTTTTGCTTTCACCTCTTCTACCGACATAAAATGGGTTCCTTTGAGCACGGTTTGATCTTTGCAAAAAGGAAGAAGTCGCAGGGAGCACGATCATGCGAATAAGGGAGGGGGTGAGCAAGCAAAGCCGTGTTTTTAGTGGCTGAAAGCAGCTTTACAGATAAATCGTTTTGGGATGGCGCGTTGTCCTGATGCTAAATCCACCCGTTTCTCCACAAACCTGGCCGTATCCTCTTCACTCGTTCACGCAGTCTAGTCAAGATTTCGATATAATAGTGGTGATTGACAGTCTGGCCTTGGGAACCCACTGCGCCATCACATAATCCTGGACATCGAAGAAAAGAGTCAGCATGATCTTGAAATTCGAGAGGCTCATGGGAAGTTTTTCGCTGTTGGAGAGTTTGGTGACTTCCAATGCATTGATTGTCGTTTTGTTTCCAGGTCATACATAAATATGAAAGCCTAATCTCATCGACACAAGTAATTACCGATTTCAACAAATTCGGTTCGTTCTGGAGTTCGTTGTAAAAGGTCAGAGCATATGTCCTTTCGGGGGGGTTTTTTTTTTTTTGTTCAAGCAGTAGCATTTTTGGAACCATTTTTGCACAGACTTTCTTCATGTTCAGTTCATCTGTTAAAATGGCTTGAGCACTTCCCTGTCTGAACTAACCATCCCAGATATTGCTCGATCATCCAGCCTACGGTTGTTTCGAATCACGTCTCGCAGTTTTTCAGGTTTGTTAGCAGTGACATATGTGCGTGGACGACCTGGGCGGTCATCATCTTTCAGGATTCCCCTGTGTTCCATAAATTGTTTATGCCATTCAAAAACGCGTGGACGAGACATACATTCTTCACCTTAAGCCTCAGTCAATAACTGAAAAGTTCCCTTCTTGGATTTCGTTAGTTTGACGAAAAACTTGGTGTAAACTCGTTACTCGCTTTTTGATTTAGACATTTTCCGACGGAGCGCAACAACATGTCTGTTCTGAATACCTGTTCACTGCTGCCAAATAAGCGACAAGGATGAAACTTAGTAAGCGTGCATGTACTTCAAGGTAAGACACCATCTGTCTATTATTTCGCTCCCACTGTTGGTTCCCGATTTCCAGAATCATTCTAGTTATTTTGGTGTCGGACTAAGCAAAATCACAGGAAAATATGTAGTTCGTTGTATGTGTTTGTGTTTTATTAGACGTTGGAAGTTTCTGGACCACGTGACAGTAACCTTTTCCTGGCTTTAATCTCCTTTTTAATTTCTTCATTCGCGCAAATTGTGTTTGATAATGTCCTTCCATAATGTTTTCATTTGGACAACGTTTTATGGATTTATTACTTATCTCTTTGTTATGAATTTTCCTTCGTTCTCTTCACGAAACATGAACGCCTTCCTTACTAGCGACTAAAAAAGTAGTTCTTTTTTTGTTTGCAGGGTTAATATTTCTGCATAAAAATTAAAATAATTGGCCCACAACAGGAGCTGATGTGTCCCATTCAGTTTCATTCCCTCGTGATTTGCTTGGACGTTTTAATGGCGTACTTCAAAATATCGTTGGTAGGCAACGGCGATAAAGATTGTCCTTGTTTAAGGACATTCTAAATAGGAAATATATCAGACAAGTGTCGGCCTTATCAGGAAATTTCAACAGTGCACATTTTAATTATCCTATTTTCATGTGTATGCCGAACTCAGCGAAAATACACAATACCTCCTCTTCTACTGAATTCTCATTTTTTTTTCAAGAACGTGACGAATACAGTTTGCGTGATGACCGGTTCATCCATTAGGTCGCAATCCACACGATTATCTCCAGCAAATTTGTCCATGTAAGCAGTAAACCTTTCCAGAAGAATTCCGGATTTCTTTTTACTTACCTGATAACATTTATGCGCCTTGATAAGTAGGACAGGCGGTATTATAACCCTTCTTAGAGATATGCAGAATGATTCCTTGTACTGTTGATGCATGTATTGTTTATTCAGAACGTATTATTTTATCACTTTATTGGATGTTTTTGTTGGAATTTGATAATTACGTTTTGATTGATGTTTTTTCACGGGCAGCTGTGTTCCCCTTGCAAACAAATTCATGGAAGTTAAAAAAACCCACAGAGTGGTTCTTCGGCGTATTTGAAATACTGTGGGTACTCGTACATGTAACCACATCACAACTCTCATCCTGTGTTAAATTATTTCTAGGCTTGAAACCATTTTCGAATTCATTTGTGCTCTATAATAGTTTCTAATATTACTTTTCTGGCTCTTTATTTCCATCTTATGGATTTACTGACTTTACCTTTCAAGATTTCCCGCTTTTCTTTCCAAATATGTCTTCTAGTACCACGTCTCATGTTACTCACATGTTTTGGGCTAGTTTGGCTTGAATATTGTAAATTTTGCAGTTTGTCTTCTTGTCTTTGGTCTACAAATTTTTAACATTTTTCGCCAAAACATTTTAATGCTCCTCGCATTCATAGTGACCGAGACTTCATAGCTGATAGTTTGGTGCTTCTAATATTTTCAAATATTTGCGTTCCTTCTATGACCTAAATTTTCCCACTCTGCAAACCTCTTTGAGATCTTGACTTGGTACCGGTTTCTCACTTCCACAAATTTAGCTTCTTTAGAATTAGTCTGTCCATATCAAACTGCTGTGTCTCTTCGTCGCTCACTGACCGAGTCTTCATAACTTCTGGAACCACTGTCTAGCGTTCATTTTCAAAGTCCCCTCATTCGAAAAGTCGGCCTTGAAGCACGCCTCAGTGCAATATTCTAAATACCAAGATGTGATTAATGTGGTTGTTATTGCTTCCACGAGGAGAGTCCTAAGTGTGTTGTGAATATTTCGGTTCTGTTGACACATTCTTCGATATGGCCAATTTGACTAACCTTGCACTTGTGTATGAACCTTTGTCCCCCAGTTTCGTCTTGAAAATATCTTCGTTCATCGTTTTTGCATTGAAATCCCTTATCAAAATATGCTCGTGGTTCTTAAGGAACTGATAGAGTACCTTCTGTAATTCCTCGCAGAAGCAGCCCTTTGAATCAGCGTTTTTAATCTAATTTGCGCATGCGCATTCAGAACGATAACACCGCACCATCGACCTCTGAGCCTTATATATGACATATCACTAAGAAACGCTTCTACTTAACTGCTGATATGATTTTCCCATTTTCAAAACTTCTGTCCCTGTGCCATTATTGTTATCCCATTTTCCAAAAGTAAAGTATTGTAACCGAGAACAACAGCGCCTAGTAGTTTGATGACCCGCAAAGCCCGTGACGTCAAGGCCGCCAGAACCTACCCGTAAGAGAAAAGGACGAAATATTGTATGGGTATCCAGCGCTGCTGCCTGGAGCAGTGTAGAAATGCGATAAATGCTATATAAGACTGTTATTTGTTAAACCCACAGCCTATCCGTTACATTATAATCCTTCGCTATCCCAGTGCCTTCCTTGTCCTAAGTGACGTCCTACAATCCCGCTAAGTCTGATGTATATTTTGCCAATTATCTTGGAAGTGTTTTCATTGGCCGTGGCGTACAGAGGCTCGTCACATTCCAGATTCCAAATCCTATGTCCCTTTTCCATCATTCAGGTCGTTAAACAAAAACCTCAAAGACCGAGACCCTGTGTAACAGTTCATGACATGTTGATTTTTACGGTGAGGAGTCGTTAGCCTTACATCCAACCCCCAAGCTGGAGGACCACTCCTCATTGGCTGTCCGCGAATGCTTTTGGATGTATTTGTGGCTACAAGATATATTTCGGTAGAACGTCTCCTCAATTATCAATCTGGGGACTCGCCATTCTGGTGGCAAGAACGTACCTAGCACGGTAGCCAATATTTTTTGTTCAGGTGGTACAATTTCGATCATTTCGGACAAAACATGCTGTCATGTATAAAATAAACGAACATGCTATAGTGTCACTGCTAAAACAAGTTCTGTGTAGCTTGATGAATATGTCACTTTTTATATGAAAATGTAATTATTAAAGAAAATTAGGAAGCTCCTTACAGTTGATCGAAAATATACTTCTGTAGTAGAATTCCGATCACTTGATGGTACAGTTCTGATCAGTGGCATCATCTACCACAAATGCATTGCCTCATGCCTTTCGCGCCAGTGCATATTTCGTGGTACCAGACATTACACTTTTGGCATCACACCCAGTCACCTCTTTTCAAGATTTGGCCGTGTAAGTTTAAGGAGGAAAATGACACTCGTCATCTTTTCGGACGATTTTTTGTAACAATGAATCGCTCTGCTGCTGTTGTACGTGTGAGATTACTTTGACTAATAGTTGTTAGTTTGGCCGTTGTTGGAATAAGACATTCTTTATTTCGGTTATCTTCTAGATTTTGATCGCAGGCAAGCTGACAAACCAAAATCTTTTGTTTATTAAAAACATTTTTATTAAAAATTAGGATGTATGACTGAAGGTCAATTATTCGTCGTATTCATGCCCATTTGTATATGAGTATAGTAAATTATTCCCAATTACGAAATAATAATAAAATACTGCAAATGTTGTAAGTTTTATTTATTACTCTCAATAGATATTGTGTCCTTGACCTTCCTAAAAATACTAGAAACTTCACAATGCTGGGTTTGGCTTGGACGAATGAAGTCGAATTATCTACTCCCCCTCGGCCTGTACAACCGCAAGGCTGCATTAAACTATGCATTTTATAACTCAGTTCGAATTTTTAGTATCGAGATTAATTTTCTAAAATATTTTTCGTCCGATCGAAATTGTTCGTACTGTATATTTGCTTGCTAGTTTTATAATTTGAATATGATGCAATGAAATGGATGTTAATTTTAAAAGAGTACAGCATACTTTTGTGTTAACGAGGCTGTGTGCGAAGAAAATGTCCTTGGATGTAATTGGAAGAAATTTTGCATATCGTAAATGTTGATACTCCGCTCAGCTTTGCGTTTTTCATCTCCTCTTTTCGCATTCGGAAGTCCCTGTGGGATGTTAACGGCGTCTGAACCGTCGATACCTGCTTAGGAACGCGGCCTGTTCCATGCCCCATCTGCTGCCGTCGCGGGTTTTTGTAAGGTTTCTAGAGAGTCAACTGTCGACTCCAACCAACGATATTTCCACGTAAAGTTCGAACAGCCACCTTTACTTTTATCCCTTTGACATGCATATTGTTATGAAAAAATGTCCTCTGTTCGTAAAAATGTAAGGGAAAGAAAATCATGGTCTTTCTGTTTATTGGTTTTGGGACGTAGGAAGAATCTGAAAATGGGTTTGATGTTTTATTGATGTTGTGTAAGAAAAGAAATAAAGAGGCTGAAGGTTTGTTTGTCTAGTGAAGAATATCGAAAGATTTTTCGTGCCGAACCCAGTCATGTTTCATTGTGTGATGGTTTTGGGCCAGGATACAGTTGTGTGAGATTCTAACTCTGTGAGCTTTAGGAAACCCCAACCTAAATCGGAATCCATTTCTCTTAGAGAGTAACAAGAGAATCTAGTTTCAGTTTCTCACTTTTCTTTTTGTTATTCTAGGCGGCACCGTGACAGCATTGCAACACCGTATTCGGTGTCTGTGTTGGTTTCATCCCTCGAGCAACATGGAAAGTTGGTCCCAGATAGTGAACAGTTCTGGAAATGGCAAAGTTTCAGACTAAAGTGTTTGAAGTGAAAAGATGTACGAAGAATGAACATTTGATATCTGACAACGTATATCCGAAGAGATTACCGAAATTTTGTATTGTTTACGAATTTTGTTTCCAGTGTGACATACATGCAAGAACTTTTTACGCTCACGTCATGTGTTCTCTTTTAAGATGCTGCATCGCCGTTGTGTTTGGTTACATGGAAATGAACACAGTCAGTCAAATACACAACATATTATGTTTATGAATCACGGCTACACGTTTCGGCTACCTCTATGTAGCCCTCATCAAACTGTAGAGAATCACAGAAAAGGAAGTTATATACGTAAACGTTATGGGCGATATCTTGTGTTCTGTACGCTTAGGCACAATATAGTTTTGATCAACATTTAATGTAATGTTTAGCGTTATTGCAACATAGGTACAGTTTATATTATTTGTAAATATATCAGGTAAGCAGTGTAAGCTAAAAAGGGAAGTCTTTCACACATAGTAAGGAACTGTTCGCGTAGGAAACGTGTGATTAGAAATTCGAAAACGCTCTTGGCTAATTTGGTGGAAGCTGCCATCCCCGTTTGGCATTAATTCAGTAAGTAAGATGAATGATATAACGAATTGTGTTCATCGTTGCCCCTTTTTTTCGTTTCGCGCTGCAACAACCCGCCATAATAAACACTGTTCTTTGTGTATTTTGTGTTGTGAGCCATAGCAGTGTTGGGACGAAGCATGCTGGCTGCAGTGGTAACGCTTCTGATTTCTATTCGACATGTGCGTGACGATGCTGGCTAGTACACAGAATAACTGAATGTTTCACACTATACACAACACGTTCGCTTTATGTATAGGATCCATGGTCATATCTTTTGTTCTTGCAGCTGTGATGTAGGAGCAGAACTTCTGCCTGCGTCCAGAAATGGTGCATGGCAGATGATTTTGCAAAAATGTGTCTCTTCGCTGAAGTGATGTCCTTTCTAACTTATACTTAATAACATTACACCTTAGTTTAATACATGTACCGTGTATCTTTTATTATTTTTATTATAACCAACCAATGCACTATATCATAAAATACGTATGTACATCACAACAATGTATAATCTGTACTCCTACATGTTTCGACATTTCCGTGTCATCATCAGAGAGTTTACATGTGCGCCTCGCTAAATTACTCAAGTTTTCCAAATAGCAGCTGTTGAAAATACAATTTCATAAAACTAAGATTTTTCACATCAAGTTACATAAGTTCTTTGATTATGGCTGTTGAAATTACTATATTATAAAATTATTGAAATATTAAATTATTTTGTCGTTTCACAATACAATAGAATCTTTCGACCTTACAATTTCTCGTTCAATCATTATGTATCTGTGGCTGCATACTGCAATAGATGTGGACGTTATTATGTACACGTATAGATATTATATTGTGGATAAGTTGAATATACTCAATGATTGACTTACCCATTTGTTGATGTTGCTATTGCGCAGCTCTGGCGTGTACTGAGTCCGTGTGGGTGTCGGATCGTGTGACGTGTTTTTTTTTCGGCTAGTGCGTATAGTGGGTTGGGTTCATTGGTCTTCTGCTCATCGATCAATGAGTTCTTTTGTAGGATTTGCATATAGAATGACTCCCAACAGTTCATTCTTCCTTTGTTTCATGTTTTTAATAATTGCATGGTATGTGCCGGATTTCCATATTCTTATCTGCTATTGAGAATGTGTAATGCGTACGCCGAGATAGGGTTGCTTGTTTTGATATATGTTCACGGTGTCTTATTTCTACTTATTTCCAGTCTGGCCAACATATGATTTGTTCCATGTTTTGTATAGTAATTTGTGTATTCCACTAGACTTTATTTTGTTTTGTGGTGCTGTGTTGCATAATTGTTTGTATATAATTTTACACGTTCGAAAAGCTATGTTTAAGTCGGTACTTTTGAGCAACTTGGTGACTTTGTGTATGAGTGGACTGTGATACGTAACGTCGAAAGATTTTATTTTATTGTAAAACGACAAATACTCTAACATTTTAATAATTGTATAAAATCGTAATTTGAACAGCCATAACCTAAGAACTCATGTAACTTGATGTGAAAGATCTTAGTTTTATTAAACTGTATTTTCAACAGCTGTAATTTGGAAAACTTGTGTAACTTAGCGAGGCGCAGATGTAAACTCCCTGATGATGACATGAAAATTTCGAAACATGTAGGAATATAGATTATACGTTGTTGTGATATGCACTTTAATGATACTAATTTTGCATTGGTTGTAATAAAAAAATAAATAAATAATCTAGAAACGCTACACCTGTGTGTCATTTTGTTTGAGGTTGCATTTTATGGCGAAAACAAATGAAACTTTTCAGTTAAGATTTTGTACTTTGCGACGGAGAGAGGTCATGAAAACTTTGCCGCAAAGTGTATATCCTAAGTCTGAGTATATAAAGATGTCGTACGGCCATGTGATAACGAAGGGGAACTCCATTGTGTACCCGTTAATGTTCTGAGTATCCTGAATCAGAATTGGCAGTGTTTGAAGTATTGTAATAAAGGAAGCTCCGTTGAATTTCATTCAAAAATTTTGCTCTTTGTTTGTTTATATATTTTATCAATTTTTCTCATTCCCACTTCTTTTTCAGCGATACTTTTCTCCAGTCCTTTGGAGGATAATCGTCAGTTTGCTTCTTTTTCCGTCTTTGTGCCTTAGTTATTTAAATAAAGTGTGATTTTGCTTGTGATAACTATTCTCCCCCATTTCTCCATCACACCTCTGTTATAATATTTTTCTATCCCAAAAAATTAATTTCCTACGTGGAGCAAAAGTTATTCAAAACGATGCTACGCTGTGGGAAGTTGGAGCAAGCTAAATTACGTTACCCGGGATGACCCCAGGAGGTGAGGACACAAACGCAACTGTCTCTTTATCTTTATTTGTGTGTGTTGTCACCACGGGAGAGAGTGATGGAATGACATGCAAATAGGAATTATCTCCTCCAGTTCTGGGCCTACAGGGATCCCCACAACTATGAGGACGACAGAAGAGAGGTTGCCTCAGAAACATTTATTTCACTCTCCCATGTACATGGAACAGCGAAATGAAGGGATATGCAACATGAACATATTAGTGCTTCTTCGTGTTGTAGGCCTACAGGAAGCCCCACAAATAGGTATACTTTACAAAAGGGTAGTGATATTTAGCCATTCTTAGAACTGTATCCTTACTTCATTTTACAAAAAAGTCAGCATTGTGCCTGGAGTGACATACAAACATATTTTTGTTTTTCAGAGCAACCCTTGTATTTTATTTTATTTTATTTTATTTAGTGATGCCAAATAATATGAGAAAATAAGGGTGCTTAGTTTCATATATAAAGGATGATTATTACTCTACTTGCTTAAGAACCAGTAGTATATGTACCGGCGTTGATATCAATCGTTATTCATATATTCGTGCGATGTTATATTAGGTGTATGGAGTCGTGAAAGGGACGAAGTTTGTTTAATCTCTGTTGGTCTCACTTTCTTGCTGCGAGGCTAAAGTAGAAAGATATTAGAAAGATTATTCCAAGTATTACAGCCTGACGGAGATATATTGTGGTTTCTTTTAGGTTTTTCTGTCGCCTTCCGTAATAGTACTTCTTACCATATGTTCTCACGTTCACTCTACATAATTGTGCTCCGGCCTGTTGCCAGTTATGCGTTCCTTTCTTTCGAATTCTGCTGTCATATAATTTTAATTTTGCTGGCCTCTATGTACTGGTGCCATCAACTCATCCCAATTAACTTTACTCTCATTTCGTTCAAAATATTTTCTTACCTCTTTCGAGTTATGCTCCCAGCTCATTTGTTTCTCACGGCTGCAGTCGATATGACGTCATTAAGGGGCCTGCATATGTTATAATAATAATAATATTTATTAACTGCAATTGGGTTGTCACCCGGTGGCAGTGGTTATTTTACATGTATACAAAATACGAAATTGGTTACTACTGTTGGTATGTGTCTGGATGGTAAACAGGCAACTGTGACCCAAAGATTGAAACTTGTGCGTTTTTCACCTTGCATTGTAATATAATCATATTATATAAACCAACAAAATGCTCCTCATTTTAATTAAATGTAAATTTAACAAAGGTGGATTTTGTTGGTTTGTATTGTATTGTATTGTATTGTATTGTATTGTATTGTATGATTGAAACCCACTTTGAAACTCAAAGTAAGGCCTGAGTGAAAGCACGGGAATACGCATGCCAGGTTCCTGTGTTGTGTTTCAGATATCGGTCACTTCGGGACCAGTATCGCAGGAGGTATTGTTGTACATTTTACCTATTCAACATTTTTACAAATACTTCGGCTGTGTAGTGGAAAAGAAATACCGCTATGGTTGTTAACGGGGATTTTGACATGTGGTCGAACACGGTCGCGTTTATTTGGAGATAATATACCAGTATTTTCCAGTACAACCACGAACATCTTAGGAGACGAGTCATTTTCGAAATTAAAATCTCCCTGTAACAAAGCACACAGGCAATCAGTTTCCGGTCAGTAGTAGTTGTGAATGATTGCAGAATGATGCGGCATCAAACTGACTGTTTAAGCTACACGTTTCAGCATTTGTCTGTGGAGTAAGTAACTACCGAAACTATGTGGTAGTGCAACTGACTACATCGATTCGTTGTTTTGTTTCTAACTCTGGTCATGAACTGATTTTTGTAACGCCATGTATCCCAGTATTAACATTCGTTGTCACCGTAGCGTTACGTTTACACCCCTATCTTGAATAGGTTGTCATAACAGAGAATATGGGCTGACGCATTGGCCAGCAGAGACTATGAACAACATGGCTTACTGATTGGACGTGTTAACTGCCCGTCAGAATGGAATGCTTGGACCTCTTTGTTGCTGAGAAATTCTGTGCTCAGTTTTAACAAAGGTTGTTACGAGAGCAGAGCATGTTATTAGTATAATTAAAATGTTCTTAATATGCAGATATACAGTGCTTTTTACTGTTATACTTAACGATGTCATCACTGTGTCAGGCGAGGCCTGTGTAGCGTAGGTTGATCGGTGAATGATAAATTGGGAAGGATTTGGACGATGTAATGTGTTTCAATCAAGGCAATATCCAAGAACTATCTGGTGAGACTGAGGAAAAACACTAGCATATGCAGTTTTGGCCGATATTCAATTTGGGCACGTTCTGGGTGCAAGTCTGGAGCGTTACCGCTACACCAAACCGCTTTTCGTGTGTATAGATATGTTTTGTGAAATCTGAAACTGTAACTAAGTTGTAAAGCTTATTTGGACGTCAGCAGTTCTTGTATAGTAACATCCTTGAGAAATTGGTGCACTGTTTGTGGAACGGATCATGTAACCTTAAATATGTAAGTTTTTCTCTAAATATACCAAGGTTATGCTTATTATAGACGTCTTATTACCTGAATCTTCTACTGGAGAAACTTACTTCAATGCGGGGTCAATAATAATAATAATAAACTGGTATGAACATATGCCAAAATCAGTAGAAACAAGTCAAGGAGGCAAGGTAACCATATTGTGGAATCAACAATCAAACTGACAGAACTGTCCCCAACAACAAACCAGACATTATAATCCGAGATTATGAAAAGGGAACATGTATGTTAATAGACGTTGCAGTCTCAGGAGAAAGAAATGTGATTAAAAAAGAAGCCGAGAAGATTCTAAAATATAAAGACCTTACAGTAGAAATACAGCGCATGTGGAATGTAAAAACAAAGGTGATACCAGTAATAATAGGGGCGACTGGGACTATTTCAAAGTCATTCAGAAAATATGTGAGCAACATACCAGGAAATCATGAAGTCAAGGAACTCCAGAAAACAGCCATATTGGGCACTGCACACATACTTCGGAAAGTAGTAATGTAAAAGTACAATAGATTCAACACTGGAACTAACGATATAAGAACCATGAATAGTAACAGAATAGCTGCACACTGTATTCCCTAGGGACATAATTTGTGTCAGGAATATAAGTATAAATACCCTGCATAAAGGAGATGATGATGATATAATAATAATAATAAATATACTCTAGTTCTCGGAGATAGGTCACTATTTATTTGATTTTATTGCGAATGTTTAAGAAATAACTATTTTCTTTTTAATACATGTAACCCGGTTTCTTGTAGAGATCCTCCGAGTGTTTTTTATTGCTGGTCTCATGAAAATTTAATTTTAGCAGCTGCAATTCTTTTTTGTGTTTTGCTCAAAAGGGTTCCGCTGTCACTGTGATATAAAGGTGTATTATCTAAATAACGCATTAAGGAAACCATGTGTCGAATGACACTAGCTTTTAATGTGCTTGCTAGCTGTAAAGTAAATTTGTTGAAATAGTTCTATCTATTTTGTTATATTAACCAACTAATCGCACTGTTGTATGTTCCTAAAATATTTATTTACACATTAACACTTTAAAAACATATCACTTTATAAAATTTCGTCATTTACTCCTACATGTTTCAGTCC
>Ga0123355_10009948_pt1 | contig 14519 bp, 13 predicted proteins | sample TergutEmb28metaG_3_FD_89872 | JGI IMG/M metagenome (GOLD analysis project Ga0123355, IMG submission 89872) | Embiratermes neotenicus P1 segment gut microbial communities from Petit-Saut dam, French Guiana - Emb289 P1 | ecosystem: Host-associated > Arthropoda: Insects > Digestive system > Gut ...
CGCAAATCCGGCACAGTGCCGTGAATAGTGTGCAGTCTTTCGCCGTCGCCCCCGGCCACTCCCGGGATAGAATGCAAAAGCGACCTTGTATAAGGATGTTGCGGATTGGCAAAAAGTTCTTCAACAGGGGCGGTTTCTACGATTTGGCCTCCGTACATCACAGCAACCCTGTCTGCCATCTCCGCAACAACGCCAAGGTCGTGGGTGATAAGTATTATGCTGGATTTCATTTCTTTTTTTAGATCACGAATAAGATCCAAAATTTGAGCCTGGATAGTAACGTCCAAAGCCGTGGTAGGCTCGTCAGCAATAAGCAAATCGGGCTTTGCGGAAATTGCAATGGCAATCAATGCGCGCTGGCGCATTCCGCCGGAAAGCTCGTGAGGATATGAATCATATGTAAGTTCGGGGTTGTGCATACCCACAGCGGTTAAAAGTTCCATAGCCCGCTCTTTGCGCTCATCTTTGGTTAAATCTGCATGATAAAACAAAGTTTCTTCTATCTGCCTGCCCACTTTTTGCAAGGGATTAAGGGCCGACAAGGGGTCTTGAAAAATAAAGCCAATAGACCTGCCCCGCACTTTGTTGAGGGCAGGCAATTTAAGGGACAAAATTTCTTGCCCGTCAAACATAATTTCGCCTTCCATGCGAGTGTAGGTGGTGTTGTGCAAACGAACCAAAGAAAGAGCCATAGCCGTTTTGCCACAGCCCGACTCTCCCACTACGGCAAAAACTTCGTCCTGATAAATCTCCAAATCTACGCCATCCACCGCCGCATAATACTTGCCATCGATACGGAAGGACGTGCGCAAATTCTTAATTTCTAACAATATTTTGTTTTTCTCTGCCATGGCAAAACCTCCGAAATAATGTCAACATGAGGCTACAAAAGTTTGTTATATCAATTTTACACAATTAATATAGTTTTGTCAATAGTTTTATCTGGAGGGTCGTGGCCAATCGCGTCCATAACAAAAAATCTACCACCCCAAAGGGTAATTCCCGATTCTTTTTACGAAGCTTCCGGCGCAAAAACAGGGCCTGTCTTCATGGTATATCTGAAAACAGGCCCTGTTATGGATTTATATGTCCCGTACTACTGTGCGGTCGCGATTGCGGTCTATGCGTTCGTAAAAAACCAGAGAATAGAGACCCGCAAGGCCGATAAGGGCATAAATCACCCTGCTTACCCACGCGCTCATGCCGCCAAAAATGGCCGAAATGAGGTCAAATTGAAAAAATCCAACCAAGCCCCAATTTATCGCGCCTATAATAACCAGCGTGAGACAAGTCCATCCTAAAAATTTATTGTCCACATCTTCCCCTCCTTTATCTATGTCAATCAATGCCTCATATTTATTGTCTCATGAAGGGGACTTAATATGTGTGGTAGATATTTGCTTAAATTTCAGATAATCTTCATCATCTTCAAAAAAGTTTTGTATTTGTTTTTTTCAGCGTCAAGCATTGGACGCAGAGCCTCTTCCACAATAAGATTTTTTTCTTCGTCCGAAAAAACCCTATCTTCGGGCAGCCTGCTTTTAAACTCTGCCAAAACAGGCATCATCTCCATTATGCTTTTGCCTTTTATCTTGCCCAGAAATTCTTCAAGCAATGCGGCAATTTCAGGCTCCAAGACTATATTATTCATTTCCATTCAAACAACTCCTTAAAATTTTCATAATTCGCCATCATTTCCTGTATTTCCAACGCCTGCGCTATGGTTTTAAGGTTGGCCTGCTTTTTCTCGCTGAAATGCGGCAATATGGCATTTATCAGGTTCTGCCGCCAATTGGGGTCTTGGGGCGTCTTTACATTGCTTTCGGCCATGTCATAATATCTGCAAATATCTTTAATTTCCATTAACTTAACCATCACAGCCAATTTTTTTTGATACTCGAAGCTAATATGAGGTATCGCAGCCGACAACGCCGACAGCCTCGCACTTTTCTCCTTGTCCATAAGTTTATCACCTCATCAAATTATATTCGTCACAAAAAAATATATGTTATTGAGCCAACGGCGTTTATGTGGTAAAATATATGCAGGAGGTGGCAAGATGAAAAAAGTCACGACAATTTTTTTGGTGATTGTGCTGCTGTTTGCGGCCTGCGGGAGCAACGGCGTTGTGTCTACACCTGCACCCGAACCCACACCTGCTCCAACGCCTGCGGTTACACCAATGCCAACGCCTGTGCCGACACCCCTGTGCCTTGCCTGCTGCACCCCCCACGGCTATTTAGCAATGCACCACATAAAATTTATGAACGACAATTTGTACGGTCGCTCTCCTTTTACATATCGCGAAAAAGAGGCCGCCGCATGGCTTGTGGAAGAGTTGTTGGCCATGGGGCACAGCCGGGATAATATCAAGGTGCAGGAATTTACTTGGGATCGCGTTTCACGGCTGACCCCCAGATGGATGAATTTGGAAAGAGCCATGTCAGAGCAGATGCTGGGCGGGCGTGAAGTGCGCGAAGGCATGTATAGCCAAAATGTCATCTTAACAATCCCAGGTCAAAGCGAGCGCAAAATAATTGTAGGGGCGCATTATGACAGTCTCCCATACCCCGGCGCATCCGACAATGCATCCGGCACAGCCCTGCTGCTGGAAAGTGCGCAACGTATGCTGCATCAAGACAATTACCACACACTGGTTTACATCTTCTTTGGCGCAGAAGAAGTGGGGCTTTTGGGCGCGCAATATTATGTCAACACCTTGACCTACGCGCAGCGGCGCGATATCGTCATGATGGTAAACGCCGACGTGTTGTTCGAAGGCCCATATATGGTGTATGTCGCAGGGTATGTGCCAAGCGACCGATGGCAGGATGGTGCAATTCAACCGCGCACCAACGACCTTACGGCACAAGTTGGCGAAATTGCCCGTAAACTATACGTCCGTCACAGCATCGACATAATCCACAATCCCATCAATATGTTTATGGGCAGCGACCATCTTCCCTTTGCGTGGGAGGGAATTACGGTTGTGGTTTTGGCGGGCTGGTATCAAGATTATGCAGGCAATTTTCTCCTGAGGGTATTACATTCGCCGCGGGACTGCATCCATTATATAAACGAAGCCTGGCCGGGCAAGGCGGAAACAAACATGCGGTATTTTTCGATATTCTTGGAGAAGATATTGCTGGCTATGTATTGAAAGGCGATGTCGGCTAAAGCCGACTAAAGATTCCGACTGAAAGTCGGAGTGTCCGGCGAGTTTCAGTCGCTACTTTAGCCGACTTTAGTCGGCAGAAACAACTTCATCATATACCCACAAACGACAAGAGGAGGAATTATTTTGCAAAAACAAAAACGCGTCATGGCCATTCACGACATATCTTGCGTGGGGCGGTGTTCTCTTACGGTGGCATTGCCTATAATTTCTGCCGCAAGCATTGATTGCGGCGTGCTGCCCACAGCGGTGCTGTCCACCCACACAGGAGGCTTTACAGATTTTACCTATCGGGATTTGACGCAGGATATCGAACCAATAAGTCAACATTGGCAAAGCCTTGGATTGGGCTTTGATGCCATGTACAGCGGCTTTTTGGGTTCTTTTGAACAAATTGACCTTGTGGCGCAGCTTTTTCAGACTTACAAAACCCCGGACAACATCGTTCTGGTTGACCCTGTTATGGCCGACGAAGGCAAACTGTACGCCATATATTCGCCGGAAATGGCCAAGGGTATGGCAGGACTGTGCGCCCACGCCGATATCATAATCCCCAATATCACCGAAGCCTGCTTTATGGTGGATGAAACCTACAAGGTGGGCCCATACGACAAAGCCTATATCGAAAATCTGCTGCGCAAGTTGGCAGAGCTTGGGCCAAGACAAGTCGTCCTTACGGGTGTGTATTTTGACAACGACAATCTGGGTGCGTCCATTTACGATGCCGCCCAAGATAAAATTGACTACGTGTTTGCAACTCGTATAGAGGGTTATGTTCACGGCACGGGCGATGTTTTTGGCTCTGCCCTGTTGTCCGCCCTGCTAAACGACTTTACTCTGACCGATGCGGCGCAAATTGCCTGCGATTATGTATGCGAGTCCATCCGCATAACTATTCAGCTTGGGCAGGAACGGCGTTACGGCGTGGCCTTTGAAAAGGCACTGCCCATGTTTATCAGGAAATTGGGATTCACCAAATAAATAAACCCAAACGAAAGGAAAGTGAGTTATGAAAAATTACCCGGCAGAACCCTATCGCATCAAAGTTGTAGAAATGCCAAACATGCTTACAAAAGAAGAGCGTGTGGCAGCCATGAAAGAGGCGGGATACAACACCTTTTTGCTAAAGTCCGAGGATTGCTACATCGACTTTTTGACGGACAGCGGCACAAACGCAATGAGTGACCGTCAGTGGGCCGGCATGATGATTGGCGACGAGGCCTATGCAGGCTCTCGCAACTGGCTGCACTTGGAGGAGACAGTCAAGGAGTATTTCGGATTCAAGCATGTGCTGCCTACCCATCAGGGTCGGGGTGCAGAAAACATCCTGTCAACCTTGCTTGTTAAGCCCGGCACTTATGTCCCGGGAAATATGTATTTCACCACGACACGTTATCATCAAGAAGCAAATGGAGCAATTTTCCGTGATGTTGTAATTGACGAAGCCCACGACCCCGAAGCTGATCTGCCCTTCAAAGGGGATATCGACCTTAAAAAGTTGCAGGCTCTTATTGAAGAAGTCGGCGCGGATAATATACCTTATGTTTGCCTGGCTGTTACAGTAAACCTTGCCGGCGGTCAGCCCGTTTCCATGGCCAACATGCGCGACGTAAAAGCCCTTTGTGACAAGTATGGCATTAAGGTTTTCTACGATGCCACACGTTATGCCGAAAATGCCTATTTCATCAAAATTCGTGAAAAGGGATATGCCGACAAGACCATCAAGGAAATTGTCAAAGAAATGTTCAGTTATGCCGACGGTGCCACAATGAGCGGCAAAAAAGACGGCATTGTCAACATGGGTGGCTTTTTGGCCATGAATGACAGCGAGATGTACACCCGCTCCCGTGAAATGGTTGTTGTGTTTGAGGGTATGCCCTCTTACGGCGGCATGTCCGGTCGTGACATGGAAGCTTTTGCCATCGGCATCAAAGAAAGTTGCCAATTTGAATATATCCGTCATCGTGTCGAACAAGTGGCCTATTTGGGCGATAAGCTTATTGCAGCCGGAGTGCCGGTGGTTAAGCCCATAGGCGGCCATGGCGTGTTTTTGGATGCGCGTGCTTTCCTGCCGCATTTGACGCAAGAGCAATTTCCGGCTCAAACCCTTGCCGCCCATCTTTACATCGAATCCGGTGTTCGTTCTATGGAGCGCGGCATTGTCTCCGGCGGTCGCGACAAGGACACGGGCAAAAACCACGCCCCTAAATTGGAAACCGTCCGCCTCACCATTCCCCGCCGTGTTTATACTTACGCGCATATGGACGTGGCGGCTGAGGCCATAATAGACCTTTACAAAAACCGCGATTCTATACGAGGGCTGAAGTTTGTCTACGAGCCGCCCATGCTAAGGTTCTTTAACGCTAGGTTTGACTATTGCGATTAGTCAGAATGCGAAATGGCATCATGTAAAATTTCGATACTGAGCCGCCAAAGGAGTTTGAGCCAAGAATAAGATTACGGTACCCGCCTAACGGGTGTTCGTATTGTAAGCAGAGGGGGGTTTGTAAATGCAACTAACCCTGCACGTAACAAACCAATGCAACATATCTTGCAAATATTGTTTCGTGGAGCGCGGTCCGGAGCGCATGACATTTGAAGTCGCCAAAGCGGCGGTTGAGCTTGGCATGGCAGGAGTAAAAACAACGGGTATACTTTTTTATGGCGGCGAGCCGCTTCTGGAGCGTCAGTTAATATACGCAACGGTTGCGCACGCACAGTCGATAAAAAAGGAGACAGGGCATTTTTTCTATTATAAAATAACCACAAACGGAATTCTTCTGGATAAAGAATTTTTGGAATTTTCGAAGAAGGTAAACTTAACAATAGGGTTTTCCCACGACGGTCCCGCACAGGATGACTGCCGTCTTTTCCACGACGGCAAAGGAACTGCCGCCACGCTTGACGAAAAAATTCCATTACTATTAAAATACCAACCCTACGCCGTTGGGATGAGCGTTATAGATCCGTCCACGGTACATAAAGCGACAGAAATCATACAATTTTATCATCGCCACGGATTCAAATATATTACGATGAACATGAATTACGACCGCGCAATACTGTGGACAAAAGAACATTTGGCAACGCTGAAACGCGAATATGAAAAGATCGCTCAACTATATGCTCGTCTCACAAGAGCGGAGGAAAAAATCTACATTTCTCCCATAGATGTAAAAATTCTGTCGCATCTGAAAGGCGAAAAATACCACAATGACCGTAATCTTATGTCAAAAAACCAACCATCCATCGCACCCGACGGTAAAATTTACATCGGCTCACGGCACCTGAACCAGCCCGAGTTTCAAATAGGAGATGTCTTTACAGGCATAGACTTTGAAAAACAAACGGCCTTGTTCGAAAGAGGTCAACCCCCCGCGTCCTGCCGCGAATGTGCAATTCTGCTGCGCTGCAACTACGCTTATGGAAATATGCGCCTGACTTCATCCGGTGAAATTGAACACGACATAACCCCAATACAATGCACCCACGAGCAAATAATCACCCCGATAGCCGACTGCGTCGCCGAAGAATTATTCAAGCAAAAGAATGCGATGTTTATTCACAAACATTACAATGAAATGTACCCTGTGATGTCATTTATAGAAGACATGAGTTAGGAGCTGATCACTTGGAAAATCCAACCCCAATGAAGAATTACACCCCACCAAAAATCCCGACATTAGCATCCGCTCGCGAAAACCCCGCACTCCTGAAAAACCTCCCGCGCAGATGGCAAAAAACAGCAGTAGCTGCGTGTATTGGAATTATCGCACTTAGTGGTTGCACATACCAAGATGAAACGTATTTCACCGATGTACCTTATTCGTATTCTGCAAGCTATCGGTCGGAAGAAGAAATTCGCATACACCTTGAAGCAGCACAGGTGGCATACGCGGCGGCACGCGCCCAATTGGACATCACGGAACTTGAGCTTCACACGCATTTCGGCGGGTCGGGAGCTGGACCGTTCTATGTGGTGAGTTTTACGGAGCAGGAGGCTTTTGGATTTATCCGCTCAAAACTCGAAGCCGAAGGATTTTATTTTTCCGCTGCACCGCCGGATTATTCCGTTAATGTACCTAATGTGGCTTGGGACGCATGGACGGACTATGTAGACATAGGACTTATATGGTACGACGCACATAAGCGCGTTGGAATTACACAGCAAGGTGGCTGGGGGCCGCACCGGGCATTTGCGCAAGCATCAGATATAATCGAGGCATTTGCAGAAAAAGGAATATCTGTTAACATAATTCGCAATCCAGGCAACGGTGTGTTTGACGGTCTCGAGCATCGTTGGAATTTATTTCCGCAGTGGGTTGAGCAAAATGTCCCTGGTTTTACGGACTATTGGGAATGGAGTCGAGCATTAAGAGATGAAGAAGGTGGTCGGGAAGAATACGCGCGCTTGCTAGATCAGTTTGACCTCGAAACAGGAAAAGCCGAAACCATCGCCTTGCGTAGCGAAGAAGAGCGTCCAAACCTGATAAAAAATCTTGAAGATCAAGCCCAAAACATTATCAATCGTTCTCGAACTAGGTAAACGAGCCGCCCATGCTAAGGTTCTTTAACGCTAGGTTTGACTATTGCGATTAAGGCCCTTTCTCTTAATTTTAGTAGGATATGCCATAAATATATTCTGTCGATGGCTATAGCATAACAAATTTACAAAATCACTCCATCGTGTTTCACGCTATGTAAACTTTAGCAATTATGTGAACCTTCATATAAAATATAGGATAATGAACAAAAATGTTGACGATGCTTACTTTTTGTTGTACAATGGCTTTCGTAAAGGATGATGACATGAAGATAAGTATACCAACAGGTGTTGCTGAAATCATTCATAAATTGGCAGCGCGGGGCTTTGAGGCTTATGTGGTGGGTGGTTGCGTACGCGACTGCCTTATGGGTCGTGCGGCACAAGATTGGGACATTACAACCAATGCACGCCCCGCTGAAATAAAGGCTGTGTTTGCTCAGCACAAAATGGTTGATATTGGCGAGAGACATGGTACGGTGGCGGTAAATGCCGCAGGCAAGCATTACGAGGTGACGACATATCGCGTGGACGGCGATTACAGTGACGGCAGGCGACCCGATGCCGTAAGTTTTACCCACAGCTTGAAAGAGGACTTGCGTCGAAGGGATTTTACAATAAATGCCATGGCATACAGTGTTGAAAGTGGCCTTGTGGACTATTTTGGCGGCCGCGAGGATTTGAATCAGAAGGTAGTGCGCTGTGTGGGCAACGCAACTCAACGCCTTTCGGAAGATTATCTTCGCATAATGCGGGCATATCGTTTTGCGGCCACTTTGGGTTTTTCACTTTCGTCGGAGGTGCGCCGTGCAGCCAAACAAAACTGCGAAAGCCTTCATGCCGTTGCGCCGGAACGTTTACGAACAGAGTTTGTCAAAATACTCTTGTCTGACAATTTTGATAAAATTGAGATGTTTTTTGAAGATTGCGGCTCGGTGCTTTTTCCTGAAATTATGGGGCTTGCCGACTTTGAGCAAAACAACCCATATCATTGCCATGATGTCCTGCGGCACAGCTTTTTCGTGCTGCGCCAGACACCTGCGGATGCGGCCATGCGGTTTGCCGCCCTATATCACGACACGGGCAAGCTGCATACCAGAACCACCGATGACGCAGGCATACACCATTTTCGCGGTCACGAAAGCGTCTCTTGCAAAATTGCCGGGGATGCTTTGGCGCGCCTGCGCTTTGACAACAATACTGCAAAGCGTGTGCTGACCATAATTAAACATCATGATGCAGAATTTGGCGCGGAAAGATCCGCGATAAAACACATGCTGTACAAGTTTGGACCCGATATGACCCGCGACATCCTAAAATTTCAGGCAGCAGACAACATGGCCAAAACCGAAAGGGCCAGAGAGGGCAGGTTGAAGAGGGTGCTGGCCGCCGCGGAACTTCTGGAAGATATAATATCATCGGGCGAACCTGTAAAAATAAGTGACCTTGCTATCAGCGGCACGGATGTAATGAAAGAACTGAACATCAGTTCCGGTTCTGAAGTCGGCGAGCATCTGCAACATCTGATGGAGGAGGTACTTGTTGACCCCACTGTTAATACCCGCGAGTTTTTAATTGAATTGTTGCATAAATCTCCCAAAGCAGAATAGAATTGTAGTGGACAACTTATTAGACCAGTTCTGAAACCTTGTTGAACCAATTTTTCCAAGCGTAATTCGCGAAGCGAATTTTCGCTGGCAGACGAATTTCGGGCGGTTTTCCCGAAATTCTGTCGAGAAGCGGAAGCGAAAGAAAAATTGCGTGAAACAGTTTCAGAACAGGTCTATTCGGTGGGAGGGGTTTATGGAAATGGAAGAAGCCAAGATGGATATGCTTACAAACTATGGAAGGCACGTCACCCAGCGGTCAGAGGCAAGAGCCAGATATTCTAAGGTTGCAGGCAGGCAGACCACAGCGAGGCGGGACAACAGAAAAAAGTCTCCCATGTTTTTTAAGGAGCGGCTTATTTTTCAAGCTATCATTTGCGGCGGATTTTTGGCCATTCTGCTGTTTTTTAATATAGTGGATTCAAATTTCACCAATGGTGTCACCGGCTGGATTGACAGAAACATATCGTACAACATGCTTATGGGCATTTTTGGCGATGATGACACAGATTATATTGAAACTTTCCAAGAAGTGCCGCCAGCCCCCATACAAACAGATTCGTCCAGAGTGGATGAAAATATCTTGCACCAAATAAATTCTGCCGTGGATGTGTATTACGAAAACAACCGATAGTTATGTCGCTTTTAAATCATCCAGCGGGTGCGAAAAAGCGGCCAGACAGTTGTCTAAAAAATACTTCAGTTCGTTGCTGTTTATGTTTTCTATTTGACGGCGTATGTCGTCATAGGCCAGCCTAAATTCAGTGTTTCCGGCGTTTACTTCATGGATACATTTGATGTATGCGCAAAGTCTGTCAGCAATTTTTAAAATTTCTTTTTCTTCGTCTGATAAGATGTCCCCGTTGAGATAGGCGGCGTAGTCTGTTTGCAAATCCATAGGCAAATGCTGAATAATTTTTTTGAAGGCGGCGCTTTCAATCTGCTTATATATTTTTTCCATGTCATCGTTAAAATATTTGATGGGTGTGGGCAAATCCCCCGTCAATACTTCGGTTGCATCGTGGTACAAAGCGCACACAGCCAGCTTGTTTGCGTCATAAGTCTTTCCGAAATAGCGGTTGCCCACAAGTGCCAAAAAATGCGCAATAAAAGCACATTCCGCAGTATGCTGCATCACATTATCAATTTGAGTGTTAAACTTCAAGCCCCATCGATTTATGTACTTCAAACGAAACATCAGTGGTATAAAGGTATTTTCCATTTGTCATTCCCTGCCGCCCCTACGGTTTTTCTGCAAGAAGATTGGCAAGCGAATTTGCTCTTCCGCGCTGATATCGGCCAGTTTTGGCTCGGACTCCTTTTTGCCCCCCTTTTCGACGGCAACTTCTTTCCCGGCAGAATCGGGTTCAAGGGTTACAACATTGTCCACATCGTCAACCACGATGCGCCTTATGCCGTCAAAGGCCGTGGCCACAACGGTTACGATAACTTCGTCATCCAATTCGTCATTTATGGAAGAGCCGAAAATAATGTTTGCGTCTTCGTTTTCAAGGCTCGCACTAATAAATTTGGAAGCTTGGTTAACTTCAAACATGGTGAGGCTGGACGAGCCTGACACATTGACCAAAACAGAATGGGCACCTTTTATCGAAGTCTCCAGCAGGGGGCTGTTAATGGCGACCTCTGCCGCCTTGGAGGCGCGATTATTGCCCGTTGCCCGCCCAATGCCTATGTGGGCAACGCCTTTATCTTCCATGACGGTACGCACATCGGCAAAGTCAAGATTGATTTCGCCGGGATTGGATATAAGACCCGAAATGCCTTGCACACCTTGGGTCAACACCTCGTCGGCCTTTTTCAGGGCCTCTTTGAAAGAAGCGGAATCGTCCATGATTTCCAGCAACTTTTCGTTGGGAATTACTAAAAGTGTATCGACATTCCTACGTAATTCATCGATGCCTTTTACGGCATTGCTCATGCGCACTTTACCCTCGAAAACAAAAGGTTTTGTTACCACGCCAACGGTCAGTATGCCCAAGTTTCTGGCAATGCCTGCAATTATAGGTGCCGCACCTGTGCCCGTGCCGCCGCCCATGCCCGCCGTAACAAACAGCATGTCAGAGCCATCCACGGCCTTCGCAATGGCGTCTCTTGATTCCTCTGCGGCTCTAGCGCCAATTTCGGGTATGCCGCCGGCACCCAAACCGCCCGTCAGCTTTTCGCCCAGTTGAATGCGCGTGGGTGCTTTAGAGCGTTTTAACACTTGACTGTCGGTGTTGACCGTGATAAAATCAATGCCGCCTACATTATCGTCAATCATTCTGTCCACGGCGTTGTTCCCGCCGCCACCCACGCCAATCACACAGATCTTTGCCTTTTGGTCAAAAGATTGGTCAAAGAATTCTCTGTCAATGTCCACCATTATGTAACCCTCCCAATTTATCTTATAAGCCCAAACCTGGGTCGCTGATTTATGTCCCTGATGTCAATAAAGCCCCTGCCTTCGGTGACAAATTGCTCTGTTATAGCAACGATATATTGCACTTTGCGGTCAGCGTCAGACACGCCGCCAAAAAGAATGTTGAAATTTCCTGCGTGGAGCACGATGTCAAATGTGTCGGACATATCCAACACATCCGGAAAAAAGTCATACCTCCTGAAAACCCTTGACAACTGCAATATATTGCGGAAAACAAAGTCATCTTCCACATACAAATATTCACCTATGGCGAAATTCGCAAAGCACAGGCCAATGGTAACAGGCAGGCCGGGCACTGCCCGAACCGCTACGTTAAGCACCATACCCGTGTCGTCAATGAGCAAATATGTGCTTGAACCTGCCACGCGGACATTGGCCACCGGGGTACGCTCTGTAACGGAGATAACAATCCTGTCGGGAAATTCGCGCACCACATTGGCTTCCCTGATAAACGCAAGGGAATTTATTTGATTGCGAACGCTGCTTGCGCTGAAAGCAAGGATGTTTTGACCGGTCTCAAGTTCTGCCAGTCGTTTGATGTCATCAATGCAGACGGCGGAATTGCCGACGACGTCAATTTGGCGTATCTCGAAAAGGGGCGAAATCAGCGTAATGTATGCCAAAACAACCAAAAGAACCAAAACAGCAGGTGCAACAGCATTTCTTTTTTTTCGTTTTCGTGGTCTTTTTTTGTCCATATTATCTTTTCCTTAGAATCCTTATAATACTTGTTTTTGGCTTGCTTGTCAAGGATAATATTTAATTTCCTAATATTTTCCATAATATTAACCGGCTGTGCTTTCGTCAAGCAGGATTGTGGATTTTCTTTAGGTGTGCGATTGGCCACAGCTGCGATTTTTTTATGTTGTGATACAATACACGGGTAACAAATAGCAAGATCCCCAATCTTTCAAGTGATATATAGACAACGTATGCTGCGATATTTTAGCAGTCACGGAGCGACACAGACAGCGTTTGACGCTCGTACAGGTTGACCACACCTTTTTGTAAATTTTTCTTGACAGCAGCTACAAATATATGGTACAATACATGGTCTGTTCAGTGTAAATTATAATGAAGGGGGGGTTTATGAGGAGATGAATTTTGCCAATTGTTTATTATCAGATTTTAACTGTTTGTTGCGCCTTGTGCGCTGGGAGGGATATTTATTTTAACTTTTAAACGCTTACGCAAGTTTTTAGAGGGGTATACGTGGCTGTTTGTTTTGGGCATAAGCTTTCAGGCCATGTCCGCCCTTTCCAGTATGGCTGCACCCCTTGTAATACGTATAGCCATTGACAATGTGCTTAACGATTTGCCCCTACAGCCCAATTTTTTGGTCATGTGGTTGGTTAATATTTTGGGAGGCATAGATGCTTGGCGCGAAAATATATGGCTTGCGGCCATTGCTTTTTTGTTTTTTCAGTTTATTATTGCGATTGTTGTCTTCAGTCGCCAGCGCAGTATGGCTTTGGGTGGAGAAAACACGTCAAAAAGGCTGAAGGACAGGTTATACAATCATATCCAAAAATTGCCATATAACTATCATGTCCATGCCAAAACCGGCGACTTGATACAGCGCTGCACCTCTGACGTGGAGACGACGCGCCGCTTCATGCAACAACAAACCATCGAAATTGCCCGCGCTTTGTTTTTCACCAGCTTTGCCCTTGCCATAATGTTTTCCATCAACGTTAGGTTAACATTAGTGGCGATGATATTTTTGCCCATCATCTTCATTTTTTCGTATGTGTTTTTCAAAAATGTCAGACGGGTATTTAAGCAAGCCGACGAAAAGGAAGGCGAACTTTCAACCGTACTGCAAGAATCCCTTACGGGAGTACGGGTAGTGCGCGCTTTTGGTCGCGCCCGCTTCGAGGTGGACAAGTTCACCGAAAAAAACAACGAGTTTCGTGGTCTGCAATTCAAGCAAATGAAATATCTGTCTTGGTATTGGTCCAGCTCTGATATTTTGTGCTTCATGCAAATTGTCTCTGTTTTTGTGGTTGGCATTATTTTCACGTACAACGGACAGCTTACCGCAGGCGAACTTATACTTTTCAATTCTTACACAGGCATGATGGTGTGGCCTGTGCGTCAATTGGGTCGTGTGCTGTCTGACCTTGGCCGTATGCAGGTAGCCTTGGGGCGTGTGTACGAAATTTTGGACACCCCGGCAGAAAAAGATACACCCGGTGCAACTCCTCACGATTTACGCGGCGACATCGTATTCAATAACGTAGACTTTGCATACGAATCCGGCCGCAAAATCTTTGACAACATGTCACTTTCCGTGAGAAAGGGTGAGACCATTGCCATTTTGGGCGCAACGGGAGCAGGCAAATCCACCCTTATGCATGTTTTGCTGCGTCTGTATGACTATGGTCCGGGCTCCATCACCGTCAACGGCAAAGAGCTAAGCACAATTTCCAAGCTTCACTTGCGTGAGAAGGTGGGCATTGTGCTGCAAGAACCTTTCTTGTACTCCAAGACTATACAGGGCAACCTGGAAATGGCAAAAGATGTGGTGGTGCAGGATGAAATTTTAGAGGCCACCAGGATCGCCAGTGCTCACGAATTTATCGAAGAGTTTGAAGAAGGTTATGACACCATGGTGGGTGAGCGGGGCGTCACTTTGTCCGGCGGCCAAAAGCAACGTGTGGCTATTGCCCGCACCCTGATAAAAAACAGCGAATTGCTTATTTTTGATGACTCGCTTTCGGCCGTGGACACGGAAACTGATGCCCAAATACG
>Ga0123355_10009949_pt1 | contig 14516 bp, 9 predicted proteins | sample TergutEmb28metaG_3_FD_89872 | JGI IMG/M metagenome (GOLD analysis project Ga0123355, IMG submission 89872) | Embiratermes neotenicus P1 segment gut microbial communities from Petit-Saut dam, French Guiana - Emb289 P1 | ecosystem: Host-associated > Arthropoda: Insects > Digestive system > Gut ...
CAAAGGGCAAATCCAGTATAGGAGATAGCTTTCGGAACAATGCTTCGGCTTCAGGATACCTGTCTGCATTTAAAAGGTCATGCAACATCCACAATTGACTTTTGAAAAACTTCAGCTCATGTTCCAATAGCGGCGCATTTTCTATTTCCAAAAATTTTCTTATGGCTGCCAAGGTTTCGGCGTCACATTCCTGTTGACCGCTTTCTATACGTTGATAAAAAAATCTGTTTTTCCCCAGGGCGTTGGCAACGTTTTCTTGAGAATAGCCCCTTAGTTTTCTTACATGCATAAGCTTTTCGCCTAGGGTTAGGGTTAGGGTCGGGTTATCGTCCATTTTGGCCTCCTTGGAGTTTATATGCGTTTATTATAACTTGCATATAAGCAAACGTCATTAATTTGTAATGTGCAAATACCATCAACCGTTTCGCAATTTTCTGCAAAATTGCTGCGTTAAATTAACACCACCTGGGAATTTCAATTTCTCCACAAATTTAGTTGACATTTTATGAATAAATATGCTGCCAAACAAATCCTTTAATTACGCCAATTATAAAGCCTATGACGCTGATAACATATGGGTATTTTTTTGCAAAAAACATCTTACATACTGCACATTTTCCTTATTAACAAGTAGGCAGCTTGAAACTATACTTACACCGCAGCACCTCATGGTTAATACATAAAAAATGCCATTTCACTGCAATCAGTTCGAGCAAGAACTGACTTATTAATTTGCGAAGGAGCGCATTATGTACTACAAAAAAGTAAGGCCTACCAGGGCGATTAATAAAAATTGGGTTCGTGTCCTAATATTATTTGCCGCACTAATTATAGTGGCGGTTATTGCTGCAAATGCATATGTCATTAATGATTCGGAAATTGAAATAGATTTATACAGCTATGAACATAATCCACCGGAAGAGGAAGGCGGCCATTACTATATAGGAGAAGGGCCGGAGTATGCGCCCAACTACGCCGATATTGAAGGCAGCTACGGGGAGCCGGAACCTTTATCATATGAGGAAGACGGCAATACCTATAACGAAGCCGACGGCTATTACGAGGCTGACGGCTATATTAACGAGGCCCCAGGATATATCGGCATTATGCCCCTTAATATTTATGCGGACGCTATTATTAACCACCCAAGCGAGATACAAGGTGCTATTGATGAAATGGTATCCCCAAATGCACAGCGCACACTTCGGTTTAATTTTAATACGATTACAACCACGACACTTCCCGAGGTCGAAATAACCGGCGACAGGCATGTTATTATCGTAGCCCATGTCCCGGCCGATAATCCAGACGATAACCCGCGATGGAATCAACATATGAGCGCACAAAGACATTTCCGTATAAGCAACGGGGCCAGGCTGGATATAGGAGATGTTACCTTGTCCAGGGAGGATGGATTTGGCCCTCTTCCCAGTTCCGGTGGGATTTTTGTAGTCGGCGATCGTAGTGACCCTAATGACCCTGACGGACGTATACGTTCCCGTTTAGATATTATTCATGCAAATGCTGTTATCTCAAACAACCGTTCCAGCGAGGGCGGCGGAATCCGAATAGAAGCTGCTATCTTTAATATGCACGGCGGCTCAGTTATAAACAACATTGCGTCCAGCGGCGGCGGAGGGATACAAACCGACCTGGGTACACTTACCATATACGGCGGATTAATAGCTTACAATACCGGAGGGTTTGGCGGCGGTATACATGTTCGAGCTGAAAATACTTCGCTTACACTTCATGACGGCACTGTGCGTAACAACCACAGCACTGCAGAGGGCGGCGGCTTGCGTATTGTAAACGGTCCGACCTTTTATATGTATGGCGGCACTGTTCGCAACAACACAACAGGTAGTGGCGGTGGCGGTGGTGGCGTGGGTGTTACGTCAAACCTCGGACACTTGGGCTCTGCTGCTGTGGGTACCGTGTTTATTATGCGCGGCGGGGTTATTGAAGAAAACAACGCACCGCGTGGCGGCGGCGTTTTGGTAGGCGGCGGCGCAACCTTTACAATGGAATATGGCCCCGGAGGCAGTTATGGCACGATAAGAAACAACAGAACTACCAATAACAATCTCAGTGCCAATCTCAATCTGGGTGGCGGGGTCTTTGTAAGAGATGGCGAATATGATGACGGTGTGTTTACCCGGTCTGTATTTAATTTTTCGGCAGGTGTAATTGAGTCTAACCGTGCCGTACAGGGCGGCGGTATATATTTGATGGAAAGAGCTATGGTTACAATGAGTGGGGGACATATCCGCAATAACAGATACAGGCCAACCGTCAACAATGCCATTGCGGAAGGTGGCGGGGTTTGGATTGGCAGTGAACTCAGTACATTCGAATTTACCGGCGGTATCATTGGTCATGCAGATAATCTTGCCCAAGGCAACATTGCCGAGCGAGGCGGCGGCATATTTATAGGCAATGGCGGCGGGTTTGTAATGGTAGAAGGTAACGGAAGGGTTGCGCACAATCAAGCGGTAGGTGCCGGAGCTGCGCAAAGTTTCGGCGGCGGTATTTATGCCACGGACCCTGTCACATTTTTAAACATAGGTGCGGGCATTGTAGAAGAGAATACCGCGCGTAACGGCGGCGGCGTTGCCGTGACTAATAATGCAAATTTCAGCTTATTTGGCACCGGCGATGTTACCCGCAACTTGGCATTTGCTACAGCCGGTCAAACTGCTAATGGCGGCGGCGTTTTTGCCAGCACAGGCTCAACCTTTAATTTGGCAGCCGGCCACACAATAACCGCCAATATCGCCCGTGCAACGGGTGTTGGTGCTGTAGCCAACGGTGGTGCTGTTGTATTGGATGGTAATATTTTTAACATGGGTAATGGCGCAAGCATAAGCGGCAACCGTGCTGAGGCATTTACCGGCGGTACGGCCAACGGCGGCGGCCTTGCCATGTTAAGCGGTAATTTTACTCTGCAAACGGGACGTATACTAAGCGGCAATTTTGCTGAGGCTTCCGGTGCAGCTTCCACGGCCCAAGGTGGCGGTTTAGCCGTGCTGGGCGGTAGCTTCGTTACGGAAATCAATATAAGCGGCAACACGGCAACGGCAACCGGCGGCGGCACTGTCAATGGCGGTGGCGCAATGGTTGGCGGCGGTACGTTTTCTATGGCCCCAAATACGTCAATCATAGGCAATATTGCTGAGGCAAACGGCGGGGGCATAATCAATGGCGGGGGTTTGGCAGTGGTAGGCGGCATGTTTAATTTGATAAACACCAATACAATTACAGACAACACCTCTACTGCAGTAGGCGGTACAATCAACGGCGGCGGCGCAGCGGTGCTAGGCGGCGTGTTTAATATGACCGGAGGGGACGTTTACGCCAATAACGCTACCTTCGGCGGCGGCGTGTTTGTCAGCGGCAGTACCGCTGCTTTAAACATGAGCGGCGGCTCCATTGGCGGTGCCACCCCCGCCCATGCAAATACTGCGTCTAATGGCGGCGGCGTATGGGTGGGCAATCAAGGCAGCTTCAATATGGATGATGGCATGATTGCCAATAACATAGCCACATCCGACACCACAAACACCGCAGCCGACGCCCGCGGGGGCGGCGTCCACGTAAGGGATGGCTCCACATTCCATATGAATGGCGGGGATATCCACAATAATACAGCCGAAGCCACAGCCTATGGCGATATAGCCAATATGGGTGCCCACGCCGATGCCCAAGGGGGCGGCGTATATGTAAACCACAGCAACTTTGTACTGGACGGCGGCAGAATTACCCAAAACCTGGCCACCGCTACATCCGCAGGCTCGGTGGGTGCCCGTCATGCGATGGCCAACGGCGGCGGGGTGCATATAAACAATGACACTTTATTTATAATGGAAGACGGCGTAATAGAGGAAAACAGAGCAATAGGCTCAAACACAACAAGCATCCTAGCTATCGGCAGGCAAAGTGCCAGCGGCGGCGGCGGTGTGGGCAGCGGCATGTGGGGAAGGTTAGGCGGCAACCCTAATACCCCCGGCGGCACCATGATCATGAATGGGGGCTATATACGAAACAATATTGCAGACGCAGGCGGCGGTGCAGTAATAGCAAGAGGCGGCGGCGTGTATTTTTACAGGGGTTTCTTTGAAATAACCGACGGCACCATTGATGGCAACCGCGCCTTTTGGGGCGGTGGCGTGGCACTTAATGGCAGTGAATTTTTAATGGTTGGCGGCACCGTTTCCAACCATCGTTATACAGGGGATATGGTAGCAGCCCAATGGGACACAGATTACATTGACAGAGGCGGCGGCATGTATGCACGCGGCGTTCCCCATAACGGCCAGACACTGGGCTCCTTGGTCACCATAGACGGGGATGCACTGATATATAACAACTACGCCAGCAGTACCGGCGGCGGCATCCTGATACGTGATGCCGGCCTGCTGGAAATGAGAGCCGGCCGGATTGCCAATAACGAAGCCGGCGGCAGCTCAGGCAGCGGCAGCGGCGGTGGGGTAGCGGTGACATACTTCGCTGCCGGTGGAGCAGCCCGGCAAACCTTCACCATGTCCGGCGGCCTTATAGAAGACAACAGTGCTGTTATGGGAGGGGGCGTATTTATAGCTGACTCCGCGCTGTTTCAAATGACCTCGGAAGATGCACAAATTATCAATAACCACGCCATCGAGGGCGGCGGAGTGTGGCTGGGGGCGGATCCCGATGCCGCCACTTCCCAGCCCCCCACCGAGCTTATCATGTCTGCCGGTTTAATAGCGGATAATACAGCCGAAGATACCGTTTTTTTGGGGACGCCCATGATTGGCCGGGGCGGGGCGTATTTGTGGATTTGTACAGCAGGCTTCATATGACCACTGCCGATGCCACTATCAGCAATAACGAAGCCACACAGGGCGGCGGCATATATGTAGAGGGTATGGCCAACCAAGCCACTACCGGCATGATTAATATGTACGGCGGCACAATAGAAGACAACGAGGCCTTAGAACATGGCGGCGGCGTAAGAGTTGCAAGCAATGCTATATTTAACCTACGGGGCACAATAGCTAAGCGCATCACCAACAACGAAGCTGAGTACGACGGCGGTGGGGTATGGCTGGCTCAAACTGCCTCAATGAGAATGGCAACTACCGCTATGGCCCCCGTAGCCAACAACCTCTACATCACCAACAATACAGCAGGCCGCATGGGCGGCGGTATCTTTACACAAGACCACGGCAACTACCCCAACCCACTAACCACCGTTACACCGGGTGGCGTGGCCGTACACTTCCAAAACCTAACCCTATTACAGGGGACGCATTTCTCCGGCAACAGCGCAAACGAATTGGCCGCACCCCCAGTAAATGTGCTGCCTCCCGCAATCCCGTTAACAACATTACCGAATATAAACTGGACATCACTCTCTCCTGCGTCACCCCATCCAGGGCATCTCCATCCGTTAAATAATTACGACATCAATTTTCGAACAGTAGACATACTCTTCGAGTTTCTAAAAACCGATTATCAAATATACCGCGAACCGACAGTAATCAACTTGCTGGAAAATGCGCGATTTAGGGTGTTTAGAGCTCCTGTGGGAAGCGTTAACGCAGATACCGGTCTTGTAACATTAGACTCTCTTGGCGAACCCAATTCCCCTTGGGAGGCTGTTCCGGCTTCCAACCTAGTAAACATGGTTAGCAGTCTAAATTATGACGAACCTGTAGCTTTTTATGTAACCCCTGGCTTTGTATATCAGTTGGAGGAATATCAAGCCCCTGTAAACTTCCAGCCTCCGGCAGTTCAGTGGCGGATAGAAATTGCAGGTGGCATCCAAGTCCAAACCATAGGTACAGGCTTCCCCAGTACAGACTTCCGCTATATCCCATGTACCTGCGTCAGCTATATTTGCAATATCAGCTGTGCCAGAGAAGTAAGCTGGCTGTTGGGTAATATCCCGACCTTTGAGCTGCCCCTAACTGGCGGCGAAGGCCAGGGCAATAATATGGTGATGTTTACGATAGTAGGAATGGGCGTTACCGCAATAGGGCTCATTGTGCATTTTGCAAACAAAAAATTAGAACCTCGTCACTGAGATCAAAAGCATGAATTAAAGGAGGGCAGTTATGCCGGCACCATTATCTAATGATTTAAGGCAACGTATTATGATTGCTTACAAAAGCGGGAAACCTGTTAAAGAAATCGCGGCACAGTTTTATGTAGGCGCGGATTGTGTATACAAGCTTATACACCACGCAAAAAAAACAGGGAGTATTAACCCGAAGCCACTCAATAATGGCCGTAAACCAAAGCTTAGTGAAGCGCAGTTGGAAACAATAAAACAGCGGATAGAAACCCATCCAAACATTACCTTGTCTAGACTGGTTAATGATTTGGAGTTGCCTATCGGCATTTCCGCGCTGTGTAAGATAATTAATTACAAGCTAAAGCTTCGGCGGTAATTGGTAGTTAACTATAGTGTTTTCTGTTGAGAGTGACTACTCTTGTCACACTCAACAGAAAACACTTTCCGATTGCAGCAATTTCAATCTTGATTGAAATTGTTATATCCCAAGTATTTTTTTGTATCTTCAACAGGAACATCAGATATAGGGGGCCTCAAAGGAGTGACACCACAAGGTGTAGTAGAACCCATTTTATGGTCAATTGAAAAGCATCTTCAATAGATATAGAAACCAAACATCTCTGTACTATCCGAGTTTTTCCTTGTTGACGATACGCCGACTGATGCTTTAGCGGAACGGCCTACTCATTTGACAGTTTCTTGATGTTGCCGTATAGAAACTCGTTGATATAGATTTCATTCTGAATCATTGCATCCATTAGTGGAGTAACAGCCTCCAAATGACCACGCTCCTTAGCCTTTACAAGCAATCCTAATGTTCCAGTTAACTTTAGCCCTAGGTGCTTGGCGTACTCTCTTGCTAGTTTGTCATCTATAATACATATGTCTGCCTATATCGTGAAGCGATATTAAGGGAGTTGAATTTACAACGGCATTAAGCATTGCAAATATCCTCCAACAGTTCACCTTCGGCATTTGGATCATCTCCCATATCAACCCGATACATATTGACCAGTTCCACGAGTATAATACCTACATGATACATATTTTACAAGCCCAGAGCTGGCCGCGTAGCCGTTGCCACGTTGCGGCGGCGATCATGGGGTCTGGGGCTAGCCCCAGCGAGCAAGCAGGCCAGTGTGTACTGGCCCGCATTGCTTGCGACACGATAGGAATACCAAAATGATTTATTTTTTCTTTACAGGAATCCAAATCTCAAACGCATAATCATTGCTCTCAGCATCTCCGGGGGGATAAATTTCAACGGTATACTGCATTGATTGCTCATACCCACTTGACGGAAGCCACTCGGTATATATTTTTGCAAACATCGCGCTAACGCCTTCGATTACTTTGCCTTTCCCTGGGAACAATGCCCAAGTTGTCGCTGGAATTTCAAACATATCAAATCCTGGATATTCAGCGTCCCCGGCCTTAGCACCAATAGACAAGACGGTGCTACCATCATCCAAAACACGTGATACGCCTACCTGCCATATCGGGGCACGGTCAAGGTTAAAATCATACGCAATTGTCTCGTTTGGGGTTCTGCCCGTCTTTTCGTCTTTAATATCTAGGTATTGATTCCATGCGTTGGCACAAACATCTTCACCTTTAATGATGTGATACGTTTTGCCCACACATTTGATAGAACTTTTTTCTTCGATGCGATAATCCATTTCAACCGCTCCTTTAATATAAATTTGGAAGGTGATTCTTGGATACATCTTAAGTGTCATTCCTTTGGCTTCTTTGGGTGACACGCCATGCATCTCGCGAAATGCACGGGCGAATGATTCTGGAGAGCTATAGCCGTATTTTAAAGCAGTATCAAGCACTTTAGCGTTGCCGGTTTGCAATTCCAGTGCGGCAAGCGAAAGTCGTCTATTTCGTATATACTCGGCCAATGATACTCCGACAACATATGAAAATATTCTCCCGAATTGATACACCCCGCAACAAACAATCATTGCCACATCGGTATAATCAATATCCTCGTTGATATGGGTTTCAATGTAATCAATAACCTCCGTCATCCGCTTTAAAAAATCCATATGAATCATCCCTTCACTTGCATTGTAGAACGGCTGGCAAATAAAAACCTTGCAATTTTAATACAACTTTGCAAGGTTATTATTACATAATTTTCATCACTCCATTTACTCAACACACATAAAAAGGGGGGGGCTTTTACTCCGGCTTTGATACAAAATTATATCAAAGTCCTCGTAAAAGCCGGGCTGTCACGTTAAGGCGTAATAAAAAGCCCGTCATCCCGGGGTTGCGCCCTAATGGCCTTCAAAACCATTCTCTTATTTTAACGGGCACCAATCCGGACGCACTACGTTAGATGGAAAGTCATAAGCGTTATGGCCAATCATTTTATAGTAATGCCCCTCATCCTTTTTGCGGCATTCTTCCCAAAAATTAGACCCTGCTTGAAAATCGAAACCATAACCAAAATACGGACATTTATCGCAATAATCATCCTCGCTAGGGCTGATAATTCTGCGCAATAATGAGCTTCCTGCTTGTGAATCAGGTGTGACAGCATCAAAAACAAGACTATCCCGGTTTCCTACCTCAATGTACTCAGAATACTTGCTCAAATCCACCTGGAAATTATGATAATCCGTGCCGACTGCCCTGTAGAAACCATAATAGTCAGCCCATTTATTTAACCAGTCTATTTGTTCCTGGGTATATTGCTGGTAATAAACTTCCATGCCGTCAATGCCATACGCTGATATTTCGTGTAAGAGTCGCCCAACTTGCTCTTGGCTTAACTCCCTCTTTCCGCCCAGGTATATGGTGTAAGGGTGTGCCAATATAGCAAGCCCGCCACAGTCGTGGATGATTTTAATCCCTTCCTTGATAGCTGGCTTGCACTCTTTGCTTTTCAACTCGGCAAGTTTCTCCCGCATTAAGTCAAGGTCAAACCCATACCCTAAGATGTGTATAATCCACGATTCATCCAGCCCAAGCTCGCCGCCTGCATCTTTAAGCATTATTACAATTTCAGCGACGGCGTTACCGCCGTCGCTGTGGGTTGTGTGGATGTGTAGGTTGATGGGTGATGCCATTTGCAAACGTCCTTTCTTATCTTTTAAAGAGTCCCCCAAGCTGTAACGATAAAACCTTCATCACTTGGATAGGATTTTAGTGTTTCCAAGCTTGCGGCAAGCCTCGCTATCTGCTCTTCGTGCTCTTGAATCATGAAGTCACACATATATAGAGATTCTACCCAATTAAGGCTAAAGCCAGTTGCAACGTCAGCAACTATTTCTTCAATAATCGGCATCATAATTTTCTTAACCAAATCATTTGCCTTATGCACTTTCACAACAGCAGGATATAGGCCTTTTGATTCTTCTGTATATGAAGCCCAGCCCTGCTTTATCAAATCACTCATCATATCAAAGAGTTTACTCTCAAGGCTGAGATAGCCTCCGCGTGAAAAATCACAGCTAAGAATATGATCGCCGTTTTCTGTTTTTATGTCTATGCACGGACTATAACTCATTTATCTTTATTCCATTCGCTGTACTGCTCAAAATTCAACCCATGTTCATATGCATAGATTTCAGCGCAGCTCCCGGGTTCACCATATATGGTAAGGTTTTGCCTAATAGCTTTACAATCCTCAATAAACTGCTGAGAGGCCGCTAAATCTTTGAACTTTGGTACTTTGTAAGGTTTAAGAAATTGCTTTTGCCCAAAAACCCTAACCTTATGAATACCATGCATCGTCATAAACGCTAAATCGTCAATTTTTTGTACACATGGTGGAATAACAACCCTCCGAAGATTGGGCATCCTCCAAAAAGCAAACCAAGGAATATCCTTGATCCCGTTAAGAGATATGCATTCCAACCCGGTACAGCCGACAAGGGCATATTTATCAAGCTTAGTAACGCTATTAGGGATTGCGATGCTTTTTAAAGAACAACAGCCAGCAAATGCATTAAAATTTATCGTTTGTATTCCTTCGCCCAAACGGATATCATCAAGAGAGATACAATCCATAAACGCCCCACTACTGATCTTGCTGACACTACCTGGGATAGCGATATATGTTAGTTGTGCGTTTTTCTTAAAAGCTGAAACAGCAATTTCTGTAACAAAATGCGGAACTACTATTTCAGAGTCAGTTCCTTTATAGCGCAGCAGTCTTGAGCCGGAAAATGCAGTGTCAGAAGGGCTTAAAACAACACCTCTTTGATTTTCGGCGTGCCAATTCAGGGCTTCAGTTTTTTCCAGCTCTCTCATCGCCGCAACCTTGCGATTTCCATGTAAAGCTTTGCAACATTAGAAGGTATATTTTGCTCCACCCCTAAATCAAAACTGACAACATGCTCGTCGTCTTTCCAATCGCCAAGTAAATCTATACCTGTTTTGGGGATAAGCAAGCCAAACCCATGACGCTTGTCATTTTCAAAATCCCCATTGTACACAGAGCCATCTACGTATAAATATATCCCTTTTCCATGTTGCTTACCGCCAACCCATTCTCCTTCATAAACATCTCCGTTAGCAAATTCCATTCTCCCATGGCCATGGGGGGTATCGCCACGCCAACCGCCTGTGTATTTTCCACCGTCCGGATAGTTAATTTCTATGGACTTGTTTTCGCCTAACGTTTCGTCATCTTTCCACTCGCCATCATACTGGATTTTGCCTAACGCATCACGCAATACACCATGACCGTTTCTTCGGTTTGATTTCCATTCGCCTTCATAAGTTACCTTTGTTTTTCCGGAAAAATATTTCCCGTATCCTGAAAATCCGCCGCCAATAAATTCGCCTTCATATACATTTCCACCAAAAGTGTATGTGCCTTTTATCCAGCTCCAGTTAGATACAAGCCCGGTAAATCTAGTTCCGTTGTGTGCTCCATAGCTCTCGCCTTGTCCTTCCGGCTTGCCATCCTTCCATTCCCCCTGATAGTAATCCCCTTTTTTGGATATAGTGCTTACTTCCCCTGTGGATTTATCGCCAGCCCACCCAGAAACCGATCTTGTTCCGCTATTAAAATCATAACGGCCAAAACCGTGACATTTGCCTTCTACCCAATCACCTTCATATACATCACCGGATGCATACACCATTTTGCCATTGCCGTGACGCTTACTATCGGCCCAATCGCCTTCATAGATATCACCGGATGCATACATATATTTACCTTTGCCATGACGGCTGCCATCTGCCCAATCGCCCTCATAAACACTGCCGTCTGCATACGCCATTTTACCTTTGCCATGATGTTTGCTTTTTACCCAATCGCCCTCATACGCAGCACCGCTTGCAAACACCAGTTTGCCCTTGCCGTGATAATAGCTTTCTTCCCAATCACCCTCATACATGCTGCCATCCACGCTGACAAGTTTGCCTTTACCGTTACGTTTGCTATCTGCCCAATCGCCCTCATAAATGTTTCCATTAACAAACACATATTTACCTTTGCCATGACGTTTGCCGTCTACCCAATCGCCTTCGTATTCTTCACTGTTAGCAAATATCATTTTGCCTAAACCATGGGGTTTACCGTTTAACACATCACCTTCGTATACGCTTCCGCCTTCGTAGTTGATTTTTTCTGCCATTTTGCTCATCTCCTTGTTTTTAGTATGTAGCCGCGTCTTCAGCTTTTTCAACAAACACCGTACGTAAAGCCCCATCCCATCTAACGCTATAGCCCGTAGCCTCAGCCACAAACCTTAATGGGAAAATAACCGTATCATAAGCGGCACTTGGCGGGGCATCCATTTGGACTGTCTCATCATTTACAATCAAGGCATACTCCCCAATAGTAAAAACGATTACACACCCATCACCTGCCAGCACGGTTATCGTATCACCATATTGATTAACCTGGGCACCTACCGCTTCAAAAACCTCCAAAGGCACCATTACGCGGTTATTAACAATCCTTGCCGGTACACTAAGGGCAAGCTCTTCGCCATTCAGTACTACCGAAACCTTAGCGGCTAACTCGCGCTCCCTCTCGGCCTGTACTCTCGTGGCTTCCTCTCTTTCGGCATATCGTCTTGCGGATTCTTGTAACCCCCATTCCAGTAGTGCTATAGAATCCCCATACCGCTCCTGGTTATTACCTGCTCCCATAACAACGGCAATCACCCGCCGCCCATCGCGATATGCGGTGGAGGCTAGGCAAAAACCGGCCTCCCTTGTGGTGCCTGTGCGGAATCCGTCCGCATATCTAAAAAAGAAATCGCCTGGGCGAACCAGCAAGTTTGTATTGAGACGGTTGGCACCGCCAAACATCACAGATTCCGCCGAGGTTACCCTTAAGATATCCGGGTACTTATAAATAAACTCTCTAAGTAATATGCCCATTGAATACACATTGGTATAGTGAGGCAGCGCACCATGGGAGTTGGTGAAGTAGCTTGTCATGCCAATTGCCCTTGCCGATTGGTTCATCCTTTCAGCAAAGGCAGCCTCGCTTCCTGAGATGCGGTATGCCATTGCCACACATGCCCCGTTGGATGACGGCAACATAATAAGATGTAGCATAGTATCCACAGTAATATAAGTGTTATGAGCTAGTGGCAGCCTGGAACCTTGCATGTTTTCATCCGTAGACACCCTAGCAGCGGCACTGTTTACACGCACCCTTGTGTCTAAGGTTAGCCGACCTGCTTCAATTTCTTCATAGATTACAAAGGCTGTCATTGCCTTGGTCATGCTGGCCGGGGCACGTAGAGTGTGGGCATCTCTTTCGAATAGAATTTCTCCTGTTTCAAAATCTATAAGGATTGCCGCGGGGGCTGCTACTATTGGAGGACTTTCTGACGCGAAAGCTGTATAGATAGGTACTAGAGATGCAGTTATTACAATACATAGAAATGTCGCTAGTGCGGCCGTGATTCTCTTTTTCATGGGGTTCGCTCCTCTTCATATGTTTTGTAATATTATACCATCAGCAGTTTCTATCGTCCACTTACTCTCTCAACGCAAAAAGGGGCCAATACGCTAGGCAGCCACTTCCGATATTTTTACCTCTGGATAATCACAATCACCTGACCATCAGCATCCCAAGTTACCGTCGCATTAAAAAACTCTGCTACAAACCTAAGGGGCACCATAGTGCGGTTATTCATAATCTGCGCAGGGACATCCATGCCCGGGGCCATTTCGCCAATGGCAAAGGTTAGGGTTTGGCCGTTACGGTCTATTGCTACTTCACGGATGAAGGCTATTTCCGATTAAATCCATAATATCGTAGGAGCCGATTTGTTAACTGCATTACTGTTAGGGTTGGCACATAGGCTATTGAAAAGTTGTCTATTATTGTAGTACCAAAGGTAAATACGCCGCTTTCTAAGTCCATTTTTCTGTAGTCTAGCCCTACTTAACCACTACCCTAACACTCCCCGCCCCAAGTAAATCCTCCAAATCCCGGGTCAAGTCATCGCTTAAATTAACCCAATAAGACCGATGAGCAAGAAACTTACGACCCTGCGCCTCATTATAAATCATTACCTGGGTATCCCCGCGATACGTCGCTAATATATCCGTAATATGGCTAGGCTGAACCGCCCGCCCCTTTGGCACTTTAACCCATAGCGTCCTAGACGGCCCCGCGTTGTCTTGAGGGAGATCATCGTACAATAGCATATCGTTAGCTACAATTTTAGCATCCTCATCCTCACGTATGCTAAGCTTGCCCTGGACAACAAGCACCTGCTCGTTAGCGAGCCTAGATCCAAACTTTTCGTAAATCTTGTTAAAGACAATCACTTCTACGGCCCCGTACATATCCTCCATGGTTAGGAAGCAGAATGGCTTGTTTTCAGCTTTTGTATATTTTACTGATTTCGCGGTTATCATGCCGCCGTATTTTACCGACTGTCCGTCCTTGATATTACCGTCTTCTAAAGACTCAGCGGTAAAGTCTAGGCTGGTGTAATCGGAATATTTTTTTAAGGCCTCTTCGTAATCGGATAAAGGATGCCCGCTTACGTATATGCCCAGCATTTCTTTTTCCCCTGCCAAAAGCATCCGCTTGGGTAGCTCACCGATTTTTGGCAAGTCATCGGCTTCGTAAGCTTCCTCACTTGCATCATCCAGGTCAAACAGAGACATCTGGCCGTCAAGGGTGCTTTTTTTTGTAAGCTGCTGGCCGCTCATGATTTTTTCAAACACTGTCGTATACTGAGCACGGCTGCCCCCTAAGGAATCGAAGGCACCGGCCTTTATTAAGCTTTCCACACAGCGTTTGTTTAAATCTCTATCAGAAAGCCGCCGGATAAAATCCGTTATACCCTGGAATTTACCCCCCCGCTCCCGCTCGGCCACAATAGCCGCAACTACCCCGCGGCCAACGTTTCTTATGGCGGAAAGGGCAAAGCGGATATCGTTGCCGGATACGCTAAAGGCAACCTGGCCTTCGTTAACATCGGGTGGCAGTATTTTAATACCCATCTTCTTA
>Ga0123355_10009950_pt1 | contig 14515 bp, 12 predicted proteins | sample TergutEmb28metaG_3_FD_89872 | JGI IMG/M metagenome (GOLD analysis project Ga0123355, IMG submission 89872) | Embiratermes neotenicus P1 segment gut microbial communities from Petit-Saut dam, French Guiana - Emb289 P1 | ecosystem: Host-associated > Arthropoda: Insects > Digestive system > Gut ...
AGTAAAAGGCCCAGGACTACGACCGCAGCCAGCAAACGGAACCAGCGACACGTGGCGTTTCGATTTTCTGTAAGCATCGCCCCAATATGGGGGATCGCACCGCTGTCGGACAGGGGGCGCGCGCTCGTTGTCACCGGTCGTGCAACGAAGGCGATTGACACGTCTGCGCCTCGGCCCATGGTTGCAACCGGAAAGGCGGAGGCCGCGCATGCTGCAACGACTCGAGGGTCGTGCTGGCTGGACTGGCGCCGAATTGGCGCGTTCGGGTGATTGGATCCGCACCTTGGACGCGGCGCAGTGCCGCGAGATCGCCGACGCGGTTGGCTCGGTCACGCGGCGCGGTTTGCCGATGTTCGGTTTTGGGCGCGCCGATTTTCTCTTGCCGCGAACCGCGCCGCTTTTGGCGGACATCTCCGAGGAGCTTGAGGACGGCCGCGGCGCGGTACGCCTGCGAGGGTTGGACGTGACGCGCTTCACCCTGGACGAGTTGCGCCACGCCTTCTGGGGCATCGGCTGCCATCTCGGCACCCCACTCTTCCAGAATGCCAAGGCCGAGACCATGGGCGAGGTGCGCGACGAATCGCGTCTGACAGCGCAGACCTATGCACCGGTGGAACCGGGAAAGGTCGCGTCGTCGCGCTCGCGCACACGCGGTACCGGCCCGCTGCGATGGCACACCGACCGCTGCGACGTCATCGGCCTGCTCTGCGCCCGCAACGCGCGGTCCGGCGGTATCAGCAAGCTGGCGAGCATCGTCACGATCTATAACGAGATTGGCCAGCGCCGTCCCGATCTGCTGGCGGTGTTGTGCGAGGATTACTGGCGCTCGCGGCCGACGGACGAGGATGGCGACGGGGTGGAACGCGCATTCGCACTGCCGGTCTTTAGCGTGCTGAACGGCAAGCTGACATGCCAGTATTCACGGACCTACGTGGAGCAGGCGCAGGAATTTTCGGAAGTCCCGCGGTTGAGCGCGGCGCAGAACGAAGCGCTCGATCTCTTGGCGACAGTCGCCGACGAGCAGTGCCTCTATTGCCCGTTCGAGGAGGGTGACATCCAGCTCCTCAACAATCACGTCGTATTCCACGGACGCACCTCTTATGAGGACGATGCGGCGACCAAGAACGAACGGCTGCTGCTGCGTCTGTGGCTGGCAGTGCCGAATTCGCGACAGCTGCCGGCGGGACATGAAGTGCTCTGGGGAACGGTGGAGCCGGGGGCACTGCGTGGTGGCGTGGTGCAGCCGGGAACGGGCGTGCGCGTTGCCGCAAACGCTATAGCGTAACGTTTGGCTTCGCTGGAACGGGACAACTCCGCTGTTGGGATCGCACCGTCCCTGAGCGCTTTTTCAGATTTACCGCGTTGCATTCGACTTTTCTCCAACGAGCACGGCGGATGACCGGTTCGCGCGCTTTGACGGCGGTGGCAGGGCGGCGAAGATCCATCACACGCTCGCGGTCAAATGCCAGGAGTTGACGGACCGGCCGGCCAGTTCAGGCGGTAAGGAACTGGTCAGACCTACCTAAGCTTGCGCCGTATGTCCGTGGCGTGTTGCGCCGTGATCTGCGGCTCATCGGCCACGCCATTGGGGCGGCGTGACGGCGCGGACAGCGCGTCCCCGGACGATTGACGCCTGGTGCGATCTATGTTGCTGAATCTGCACGCCTGCAAACCGGAGTGGCCGGCCATGATCAACCTCCACGACATCCGCTACGTCCGCGTTGGCACGCCGGACCTCGATAGCGCGATCCGCTTCACCACCGACATTGTCGGTCTGCAGCTCGTCGCGCGCGAAGGCAAGGCAGCGTATTTCCGCAGTGACAAGGTCGCAGTCCGCGGCGACACACGTGACCACACGCTGGTCTATTTCGAGGGCGCCCCCGCCGATCAGGCGATCGGCTTTGATCTGAACGATCCCGACGACCTCGACGCCGTCGGTACGGAGCTCGAGCGCGCCGGCCATCCGGTGCATATCGGCACACGGGCCGAATGCGAGCAGCGCCGCGTCAAGGCGTTCATCGCCTCGCACGATCCGTCCGGCAACCAAATCGAGTTCGTCACCAAGCCGTACCATTCGGGCACGCGCTTTTTTCCCGGCCGCGACGCCGGCGTGACCCATTTCAGCCACATCGGCCTCAACACCACCGACGCGCGGCGCGACGAGAAGTTCTGGACGCGGCTCTGCAATGCACGTGTCTCCGACTGGATCGGCGATGCAGCACTGCTGCGCATCGCCACCGCGCATCACTCGCTCGCCTTGTTCCCCGCGCCGAGGCCTGGCATCCAACACATCAACCACCAGGTCGAGGACATCGATGACGTTATGAAGTCGTGGTACTTCCTTAAAGAAAAGGGCGTGAAGATCGTGCTCGGACCCGGGCGGCATCCCTTGTCCACCGCGGTGATGCTGTATTTCCGCGGTCCCGACGGGATGACGTACGAATACTCCTGTGGTGTGAAACACATCATGCCGGAGGAGGAGGCGAGCTACCGGCCGCGCCAGTTCCCATTCGAACGCTATGCCGTCTGTATGTGGGGTTCGACCCCTGATCCGGAGATTTCCGCGTTCCCGCAGGGCGAGGCCACGACGAGCACGCCGCTGCGAGCCGTGATTTACTAAGCGGCTGCTGTCATTGCTGAACGCGTCGCTCGTCGTGCCCGGGCCGCTGATGAGGACCCATGCGAAACGGTCTACGTGCGTTTCGTGGTAGCCTCATTCGCCTCGGCACAGCATCCTCCCCGGCGCAGCGGGAGAGGATGAGAGCGTGACCTGGTCAATTGTCTGCCATGATCGAGCAACCGACGCCTTTGCGGTGGCGGTTGCCACCAAGGCGTTCGCGGTAGGCGCCTCCTGTCCGTTTGTCCGGTCCGGCGTGGGTGCGGTTTCCACACAATCCTTTACCAACCGCTATCTCGGGCCAGCGGTGCTCGACGCGATGGCGCGCGGCCTGCCGCCAGACGCGGCGATCGAATCGGCATTGGCCGGTGACGCAGGCGCAGGGATCAGACAGGTGCATGCGGTGGACCGGCAAGGCCGTACGGCGGTCTGGACTGGAGCCAATTGCGTCGCGTGGTGTGGCAGCGTCGCCGCGCCCGGCATCAGTGTCGCCGGGAACATGTTGGCGGGCGAGCCGACCATCGCCGCCACGCTGGAGGCTTGGCAAGCGCGTTCCGACCTCCTCGTGCCCGAGCGGCTGATGCGGGCGATGGAAGCCGGTGAGGCGGCGGGCGGCGACCGCCGTGGCCGGCAGTCCGCAGCAATGAAGCTGATCACGACCGAGGATTTTGCCGACCTCGACCTGCGCGTTGACGATCACGAGCACCCGTTGGCGGAGCTGCGGCGGCTCATTGATATCTGGCGGCGCGAGCGGGCGCCTGGGCTGGCCTCAGCGCCGCGAAAGGCGGATCCGGCGGGTTTCATCAACCTCGACACGATCGAGGCGTACTGGATCTCGCGCGGCATGGATCTGCGATTTCGGAGGTAAGCGACTGAAAAATTTCCGAATCGTCAGCTTCGGTCACGATCTTGCTTGCTCCCGGCGCGCCGTCCGTTCAAATCTGCGTCGTGGCAAAGTAAGCTGCACCGCCCATGGGGGCTGGCACCAGACTAAACGGGGAGCAGGGAGACAACCAATGATCACGCGTCGCGCCGCCGCGCAATTGATGGCCGGGACCGCCATGACGGCGGCACTCGGCGCCAATGCCTTCGCCGCCAACCAGGTCGTCACCGTAGGGTTGGACCTGTCGCTGACCGGCGCGGACGCCGAGAGCGCGGACCGCATCAAGGACGGCGTTGTCCTTGCACTGGATGCCGCCAACAAGGCCAGCACCGTCCCGGGCTATGAGTTCCACCTTATGGTGCTGGACGATGGCACGGCGACCGCTGGGCAGTACGATCCGGGGCAGGCTGCGACCAACGCCCGCAAGATGGTGGCTGACAAGAGCGTCGTTGCAGCCATCGGCCCGCAGATGAGCGGCGCCGGCAAGGCGATGGCGCCGATCCTGAGCGAGGGTGACCTGGCGACGATCACGCCCAGCTCCACCAACCCTGACATCTCCGACCCAAAATTTGCCGAGCAATTCCGGCCGGCCGGTAAGCCGATCTATTTCCGTACTGTCACCACCGATGCATTTCAGGGACCGAACATGGCCAACTACATGGCCGAAGTCCTGCACCTGAAAACCGTCTACATCCTGGACGACAGCGGCGCCTACGGCGTCGGCCTGGCCGACGCATTCGAGGCGCAGGCGAAGAAAAAGGGTCTGCAGGTCCTCGGCCGCGACCGGCTGGACCCGAAGGCGGCCGACTACACGGCCGTGCTGACCAAGATCAAGTCGTTGAACCCGCAGGCGCTGTATTACGGCGGGGTCAGCGAGGCAGGCGTCAAGCTGGCCAAGCAGGCGCACGACATCGTTCCCGATATGATCAAGGCCGGCGGCGACGGTGTCGTCGGCGCGTCCTTCCTGGCCGGTGCCGGGTTCCCGGCCGCCGAGGGCTGGTACGGCACCGTCGCGTCGCCGCACCTGACGTCAGACCAGGCTGCCGAGCAATTCGTTCAATCGTTCACGCAACGCTTCGGCGTGGCGCCGGAGGACTACTCCATCACGGCTTATGACGGGGCGTTGGTGATCATCGACGCAGTGAAGCGCGTCGCGGCGAGCGGCAAACCGGTGACACGCACGGCGGTGCGCGACGCGATTCAGGCCTCGAACACACCAACCATCCAGGGCATCGTGGCGTTCGACGCGAATGGTGACCTGACCAACCGCACAGTCAGCGTGTTCCAGATCCGCGAAGACAAGACCGCGAAGCTGGACGACTTCGCGAAGCAGTACCACTACCTGGCGGTGGCGCCGCAGTCGTGATAGGCGCTGCGATGGCTCTGCGATTCCCGCCTCCCCTTGGGGGAGGCGGTAGGGGCGAGGCGACCGGCTCGTTGGTTCTGCGCCATAGGGCCTCCCCCTTGCCGCCTGGTCACTTCCCCCAAGGACAGGGGAGGCGCCCGTCCGGCCCACGTTCCTGCCTCTGCCGATGACGTTCACGGCCCTCCTCCTCCAGCAGATCATCAACGGCCTGAGCCTTGGCGCGATGTACGCCCTGCTCGCGCTCGGCTTCACGCTGGTTTACGGCATCCTGGAACTGATCAACTTCTCCCACTTCAACGTCTTCATGGTCGGCTCCTTCATCGCCCTTGGTGTGCTGGAAATGTTCGGTCTGACCGGCCAGGACGTAATCCTGACCGGGCTGCCTCTCGCCGGCGTGCTGCTGGTGGCGTTCGCCGTCACCATGCTCGGTTCCGGCATCATCGGCGTCTTGATCGAGCGGCTGTGCCTGCGTCCCTTGCGCAACGTGAAGGGACCGGCGGCGATGATCACCACCATCGGCGTCTCATATATTCTATTCAATATCATACTCCTGACCGAAGGCGCAGAAGCACTCAACTACCCGAACCCGTTACCCACCATCCGCTATCATTTCGGTGGCGCGGTGCTGGATTTTCGCGTCGTGCTGATCTGGATCGTCTCACTGGTGCTGATGATCGGCCTGTGGTTGTTCGTGCAGAAAAGCCGCATCGGCAAGGCGATGCGTGCGACGGCACAGGATCCGGAAGCTGCGCGCATGATGGGTGTCGAGGTCGACAAGGTTATCGTTATGGCGTTCTTCCTCGGCTCAGCGCTGGCCGGCGCGGGCGGCTTGATCTTCGGCCTCTACTACAACTTCACGAGCTTCCTGATCGGATTCACCGCCGGGCTGCGCGCGTTCACTGCGGCGGTGTTAGGCGGCATCGGCAACGTGCCTGGCGCCATGGTCGGCGGCGTGCTGATCGGACTGATCGAGGCTCTGGGGAGCCAGTTCATCGCCACCGCATGGTCGGACGTGATCATCTTCTCGATCCTGGTGCTGGTACTCGTGTTCAAGCCGGCCGGCTTGTTCGGGCGCCTGGCCCCCAGCAAGTCCTGAGCACAGCATGAGCATCACGGTGAGCACGGCGCTGTCGCGATCCATTTCCTGGATACCCGAAGCGCGACGCCGGCAGCTGGGCCTTGCGATGTTGATCGCGGCCGCTCTGCTGTTTCCTGTGCTGCACAACAACGATGCCGACATCGACAGCATGGCCAACGCCGCAGCCTATGCCGTGCTTGCGCTGGGATTGAACATCGTCGTCGGCTTCGCTGGGCTGCTCGACCTCGGCTACGCCGCATTCTTCGCCATCGGCGCCTATACCTACGGCATCCTCACTTCGTTCCAGGTGCAACCGGAGTGGAGTACGTTCTGGGAGCCGTTCCGCCTGGTCGGCCTGGTCACGAAGATGGCCGCGGCGGCCGGCTCGGGCAGCGTGGTGCATTTTACCCTGTCGTTCTGGCTGGCGCTGCCATTCGCGGCGGTGTTTGCCGCGTTCTGGGGCGTGTTGTTCGGCTTTCCAACGCTGCGTCTGAGAGGTGACTACCTGGCGATTGTCACGTTGGGCTTCGGCGAGATTGTGCCGATCGTCGTGCGCAACTGGTCGTCCCTGACCAATGGTGCCGCCGGCCTGAACGGCGTCGCCGCCCCGCGGTTGTTCGGTTGGAGCTTCGGTGTGGCTTCCACACCGTACTACTACGTGGCGATGTGCATGGTGGCGCTGCTCATTTTCATCTCCATCCGATTACGCGATTCACGCATCGGCCGTGCCTGGATGGCGATCCGCGAGGACGAGATCGCAGCCGCGGCGATGGGTGTCGATCGAACCAAGTTCAAGCTACTGGCATTTGCCATCGGCGCTGCGTTCGGCGGTATGACCGGTGTGTTTTACGTCGCCAAGTTGCAGACCGCGACGCCCGAAATGTTCGGCTTTCCGGTCTCCGTCATGATCCTGGTGATGATTGTGTTCGGCGGCATCGGCAGCGTCTGGGGCGTCGTGCTGGGCGCGTTCATCCTCCAACTACTGCAGTCGTGGTGGCTCGAGGATCTGACCAGCTGGCTGAATGCTTTCGGCCATCTGGTCGGGAATCGCTGGCTCGAGCGCGTGGACCTGGTGCCGTCGATCGAATTGATCTTCGGCTTCATTCTGGTCGGCATGATGCTGTTCCGACGGCAAGGATTGATTCCGGCGACACGTCCCCAGGCGGCGCTGAGCTTTGATCAGCAGCACGCGGAAGTGCGACGCGGCGGATTCGCGGATCTGAAACTGCAAGGCCTGGGTGGCGACGTGCGCACCGGCGCCACGGCACTTGAGATCAGCGGTGTCAGTGTACGTTTCGGCGGCCTGACCGCATTGAACAACGTTGACATCACCGTGCCGAACGGCGGCGTCGTCGCGGTGATCGGACCCAATGGATCCGGCAAGTCCACACTGTTCAATGTCATCACCGGACTGGTGGAGGCTACCAGCGGCTCGATCCGCTTCCGTGGCGAAGAGATCATGCATCTGCCGCCACACCGGATCCTGGCGAAGGGCGTGGCGCGTACGTTCCAGAATCTGCGGCTGTTTCCCAACCTGACAGTCATGGAAAACGCGCTGATCGGCCAGCATGCACGGCTCACCACCGGCGTGCTCGGCGCGATCATTCAACCGCCGGGCACGCGCGTCGAGGAGGAGGCGGCGCGCGAGTGGGCAATGGAGATCTTCTCCATCTTTGGCAATCGGCTGACCCCGCGCGCAGGGCAGATGGTCAGCGGGTTGTCGTATGCCAATCGCCGCCGCATCGAGATCGCACGCGCGCTGGCATCGCGACCGCGCATATTGCTGCTAGATGAACCGACGGCGGGCATGAACCCGGCGGAGACGCTGGAGCTGGCGGAACAAATCAAGAGCTTGAACGCGTTGGGGCTAACGGTGCTGCTGATCGAGCACAAGCTGGACGTGGTGACCACACTGGCTGATATAGTTTACGTGCTGGACCATGGCGAAGTGATCGCGCACGGCACCCCCGCCGAAGTGCGGCAGAACGAGGAAGTACTGCGGGCTTATCTGGGCCGCAACGCGCAGGCTGCTGCCAGCGGGGTTGCGCATGTCGCGTAGAGGACAGCGCTTCTGCTACCCGGCAGAGGTCGAGACGCAGCCTGTCGTGGGTACGGCGCGTAGCACACGGATGCTCCGTGGATCACATCTCTCGGTCGGCGCGCTCTCAGCGCCATCCCCTCCCGCTTCGTGGGCGAGGTAAGCCGTGCTTTTGGAATTCCGTCATATCGACACGCACTACGGTGACCTTCACGTCCTGAAGGACGTGAACTACGAAATCAACGAGGGCGAAATCATTGCCCTGCTCGGCGGCAACGCCTGCGGCAAATCCACCACAATGAAGACCATCATGGGGGTGGTGCGACCTACGCGCGGCCAAGTGATCTACGATGGCCAGCCGATCGAGCGCCTGCCGACTGCCGAACGCGTGCGCCGCGGTATCGCCCCGGTGCTGGAGGCCCGTCGGCTTTTCCCCCGCATGACAGTGTTCGAGAACCTGGAAATGGGTGCCTATCTACGCAGGCGCGGCCCCGAATTCGACCAGGATCTGGAACGCGTCTACACTCTGTTTCCGCGCGTTAAGGAACGACGCAATCAGATTGCAGGCACGCTGTCGGGCGGTGAGCAACAGATGGTGGCAATGGGGCGCGCGCTGATGGCACGGCCTCGACTGCTGTGTATGGACGAGCCGTCGATGGGACTGTCACCGCTCTACGTCGAGCAAACGTTCGACATCGTCCAGGAGATCAACAGACAGGGCACGACGATCTTCATGGTCGAGCAGAATGCGAACATGGCGTTATCCATCGCGCATCGGGCATATGTGCTACAGACAGGACAGGTGGTATTGTCGGGAACCGCGTCGGAGCTGCGGCAGAATCCGCTGATTCGCGAGGCATATCTGGGCGAGATGCAGGTGGCGCAGCCGATTGTATAGCAGCTTGTCGTCATCGCAGGGCTGCTGGTGCCATACCGCGGCACCCTGACAACCGTGCATGACTTCGACTGCCGCCTTCACGCGCCGTGCTTCTCTCTGCCTGCTTGCCGCCGGCGTTGCCGCAAAACGTTACGCATGCGGAAATCTTGCAGCCACTGAGCCTTGGACGCCTGCACACGCTCTCCGCCGCGCCGTTCTACATCGCCAAGGAGCGCGGCTATTTTGGCGAAAACGGCATCAACCTGACATTTCGTATTTCTCAGGCCGCCCAGCCAACCGCTGCAGCGGCGGTGGCAGGCAATGATCGGGCCGCTTGAGAGGCTGCTGGAAGCCTGGCGGTGATCCCGGCGTAGCGGCTAGTGTAGCCTTGCTCGCGACCGGCAAAACGCCGACCCTACTGCGCACCCCACCCGGAGGACTCCCCATGCCGCCCGCAACCGACACCGATGTCATTGTCATCGGCGCCGGTCTGGCCGGCCTCGGCGCCGCGCGCGCGCTGCGTGAGCGCGGGATTCCCTGCGTCGTGCTGGAAGCTGCCGGGCGTATCGGCGGACGTGCCTGGACCGCATATCCGCGAGAACTCGGCGGCGTCTGGTTCGAAATGGGCGCGATATGGCTGCACTGGGCCGAGCGCAACCCGCTGGTCCCAATCGCCCGCGCCGCCGGCGAGACTCTGCTGCGTGCCGACGAACTCCGCCAAAAGCGCACCTTCGTCGGCATGCGCGAAGCGACCGTGTCCGAATACGCCGACTATGACGATGCGTGGGACCGCTACGAGGCGACCGCCGACGAAATCCTCACGGCCACGCCTGACGCGCCGCTCGCCGCGGTGGCCGACCGGCGCAACAACGACCCCTGGGCGCTGACGGTCGAGGCGTTCGAAGGCCCAGTGATCTGTGTCGCCCAGGCCGACAAGTTCAGTCTGCGCGACTGGCGAACCAACGTTTTGGGCGGCAGCAACCTGGTGCCGGATGGCGGTATCGGCGCATTCGTCGAACGCCAACTCGGTGCCGGGTTGGACATCCGCCTGGGTACGCCGGCAACGCGCATCATCTGGAACGGGCCGGGCGGCCGGATTTCCGTCGAGACCCCGCGCGGCGTGCTGTCCGGGCATCATTGCATCGTCACGGTATCGACCGGCGTTCTAGCATCCGGTGCGCTGCGCTTTGACCCGAGACTGCCGGCGGCGACGCAGGATGCGATCGCCCGTTTGCCGATGGGCCTGGCGATGAAGGTGGTGTTGCGCGCGACAGGCACCGACCGGCTGGACCTGCCGATCCATTGCTCGGTGGACCGACGGATCACGAAGCGGGGCGAGACGTTGATTCCGTTCCAATGCTGGCCGTTTGGCCGCGACTACGTGCAGGGCTGGATCGGCGCCGAGACCGCCTGGGCGCTGGCGCGCGACGGCGAGGCAGCGGCGGTGGAATTCACGCTGGCGCAGTTGCGCGCGATCTTCGGTGGCCGGGTCGACCGGCTGTTTGCTGGTTGTGCTCGACTCGTGACGCGATGGGACGCGGATCCATGGACGCGCGGCGCCTATTCATGGGTACCCGTGGGGCAGTCAGACACCCGTCGCCAGCTGGCCGAACCGCTGGGGGACGGGCACCTGCTGTTCGCCGGCGAGGCTTGCCATGACGGGTTTGCCGGGACCTTGGCGGGGGCTTGGATCAGCGGGCTGGCTGCGGCGGCGCGGTGCGCCGGCGGTTGAACGAATGATAGGTCGTGCATCGCGACCTCGGTCATGCATGGACTTCAACGAAGATTCGCGCCGCGTAACACCTGGCTTACCTGTTCAGCAATCATCTGCGGCAAGGCGATGGCATGGCTTGACGAGCGTCGGCCGCCGCGCGTCCACGTCCGCAAATGTCATGATTAAGACAAGCCAAACCCGAGGCCGGGAACGGAACCGGTGTCCGTAAGCCCGTGACCCTGTCCGACGAGAGAGCTTGCACGGGGGATCCCGCACAGCGGTATCACCCGGATTCGTCACCTCGGCAGTCGTATCGGCATTCATCTGACGTCACAGTCTCCCGGATCTCGGCGGTGGCAACGCAGACCGCATCGACGGAACGCGTGGCGGCCTTGCGCAGCCCGTGCTTCAACTTGGTAAAGAATCCGTCGATCGGCTTCAGATCCGGCGAGTAAGTCGGCAGAAAGATCAACCTGACCATAACTGAACGTACGACTCGGCGAACTGCTTCGCGTCGGTGGCTGGCGAGGTTATCGGCAACGATTACATCGTCGGGTTGCCGCGTCGGCAGCAGCACCCGCTCGAGACATTGCTGAAAATAGCCGCTGTTGACGAGCCCGCCGATCAAAAGTCGCCGCGTGGACCCGGTCGGTGCCAAGCGCCGCGACGAAAGTCATGGTGTCCCAGTCCCTCGATCGCGTGGTAACCAGGCGATTTGCACCAGAACCCCTCGTGCGTGTTGTCCTCACACCTCTCGCGGCATCGCCCGACTCGTAAAATTACTTGCAGTTCCGCACTGTAGAGACGAAAGTCCATAACAAGGGGTTGTAACGGGGGAACAGAGCGTTGAGGCTGATTAGTATGGCAGCGATTTTCCAGGCCCTGGTGCTCGCTGGATGCTCGGACCCGCCCGACCCGCCGCCCGCGTTGCCGTCCCAGACGCCCACATTATTGCCACAGGCGGGGCAAGGAGTGGGGATCGACATGCCGACCGATGCGAGCGACGTCGCATATGAGCTTAAGGACGCCAATGTCGAGTTTGTCGCCCGTTATTATCGCGACCCGGATTCCAAGTGGCCACCGTTGTCGCCGAGCGAGGCGCAGCGCCTGTCGTCCCTCGGTCTGAAGATTGTTGCAGTGTATGAATACCATTCACCCAGGCCGGCACACTTTACTTACGACTGGGGGTATAGCGACGCCTTGACGGCCTACGGCGAGGCGAGAGCCGTTGGCCAGCCGGTCGGCAGTGCCATCTATTTCGCGGCCGACTTCCATGCGCGGTATGACGATCTTGCGTCAGTCGTCGACTATTTTCGCGGCATTCATGCAGGCCTCGCGACGGCGGGCGCCAGAGCGGAAGTTTATGCGGTCGGCGTATATGGGTCCGCGCCGGTCTGCGACGCGGTGAGAGAGGCCGGGCTTGCGCGGTACAGTTGGCTTTCCAATTCGATCACGTGGGACGACGGGGCCGATTACGAAGACTGGAATATCATGCAGGGCGGGTCGCTGCCTGGATTGTCCGTCAACAATGACTCGGACCAGGCTCGCAGCGACTACGGCGCATTCAAGGTCGCACCCTCGACACCCATTGTCCTGCCCGTTTCGAGCCCGACAGTGACCAGAAACTCTGAATGACGCACCTCAGCGATCAAGTGCAGCAGTTGGTGTCCGGACGTGCGGGCCGATGCGCACGGTGGCCGCTGCATTAGCAGCGGATCAACCCATCGATGCTGATATTCATCGAGGAGACCTCGGCCAGGGGCCGACATGGGGTCGCTGACCGGCTCGGCATTGCGCGGCGAGCGGCTGAAGGCGACGGCACCGTACCACGTTCATCGCGGGGCTGCGCTTCGCGCATGTCGGCGCGGCGCCGCTAATCACTGCCCTGTCAACTGCGATGGCTTTCAGCTTTATGTCGGGCAGGTGCCGCTGCCAACGCTGCGAGACGACGATATCCTTGTTGTTGACAACCTTGCCAGCTACCGTCGCAAAGCGGTGCGCTGAGCCATCGGCTCGGTTAGGGGCCGGTTGAACTTGCTGCCGAAATACGCACCCGACCGGAGCCCGATCGGGCGGTTCATTTTCAAGCTGAGGCACTGGCCGCGCAAGACGGCGAAGCCTTCCATCGATGCGGTCTGCGCCGTCAGCGTCGAGATCATGGACCATGTCACGTCAGACAAATGACGGAGTCAATTTCAAAATGCCGGATAGGTATCCCGGTGATGTCATCGTGCTCGGGTCGCGCTGTGACGTGGACCAAACAAGCTCTGTGTGCGCGTGGTCGAACTTTACTTTCCAGCCATCAGCGCCGGCGAATCGGCGAACGCCGCTGCTCGCTCGAGCGCGGCGCCAACGGCAAACACGGTCTCTTCATCGAACGGCTTGCCGATCGCCTGCAATCCCAGCGGCAGCCCGTTCGCATCCAGCCCGCCGGGTACCGAGATGGCCGGAACGCCGGCCAGGTCGGCCGGGCCAGTGAACACGTCGTTCAAGTACATCTGCACCGGATCGTCCATCTTATCGCCGTGGGCAAAAGCGGCGGACGGTGCGGTCGGCGCCAGCAACGCATCGACCCGCGCAAAGGCTTCCGTGAAGTCACGCAGGATCAGCGCCCGCACTTTCTGCGCCCGCAGATAGTACGCATCATAATAGCCGGCCGACAGCACATACGTCCCGATCAGCACGCGGCGTTGCACTTCCCGGCCGAACCCGGCGGCGCGCGTGCGTTCGTAGAGATCGCGTAGGTCCTCGCCATGCGCACGCAGGCCGAAGCGCACGCCATCATAGCGTGCCAGGTTCGATGAAGCCTCAGCCGGCGCGATGATGTAATAGGCCGGCAGCGCGTATTTGGTGTGCGGCAACGACACGTCCACGATCTCAGCGCCGGCGTCGCGCAGCCAGGCCAGGCCACGCTGCCACAGCGCCTCGATCTCGCTCTGCATGCCGTCGATCCGGTATTCACGCGGCACGCCGATACGCAAACCGCGAATGTCGCGTGTGCACGCGGCTTCGTAGTCCGGCAGCGGGATGTCCGCGCTGGTGGAATCCTTCGGATCGTAACCTGCCATCGAGCGCAACAGGATCGCCGCGTCCTGCACCGTGCGTGCGAATGGGCCGGGATGGTCGAGCGACGACGCGAACGCCACAACGCCCCAGCGCGAGCATCGTCCATAGCTCGGCTTCATCCCGACGATGCCGCAGAACGACGCGGGCTGGCGGATCGAGCCGCCCGTATCCGTCCCGGTACCGCCCAAAGCCAGCCGCGCAGCGACCGCGGCCGCGGAACCGCCGGATGAGCCACCCGGCACCAGCACCGCTTCCTCGTCCTGCCGACGCTTCCACGGGTTCTCCACGGGACCGTATGCCGAGGTCATGTTGGACGAGCCCATGGCGAACTCATCCATGTTGGTCTTGCCCAGGAACACCGCACCGTCGCGCAACAGGTTGGCGGTCACGGTGCTCTCGTACGGCGGCACGAACGGTCGCAAGATGTTGCTGCCGGCGGTGGTGCGCACGCCATCGGTGCAGAACAGATCCTTGATGGCGAGCGGTATGCCGAGCAGCGGACGTGTGTCGCCGGCAGCCAAAGCGGTGTCGGCGGCGCGCGCCTGGTCGACCGCCTTGGCATGGCTGACCGTGATGTAGGCGTTGAGCCGTGGATTCAGCGCCTCGATCGCGCGCAGATGCGCGAGCGTAAGCTGTTCGGCAGAGAAATGGCGCGCGCGCAGCCCCGCGCGGGCTGCGGCGATCGTCAGATCGGTCAGGCTCATTCGACGACCTTCGGCACCGCGTAGAAATCGCCGGCACGGTCAGGGGCGTTGGACAGGACCTTGTCGGGATAGCCACCGTCCGTGACGACGTCCTCACGCATCTTTAGCGCCATGGTGGCGGCGCCGGTCAGCGGCTCGATGCCGTCGATATTCACTTCATTGAGCTGCTCAA
>Ga0123355_10009951_pt1 | contig 14514 bp, 13 predicted proteins | sample TergutEmb28metaG_3_FD_89872 | JGI IMG/M metagenome (GOLD analysis project Ga0123355, IMG submission 89872) | Embiratermes neotenicus P1 segment gut microbial communities from Petit-Saut dam, French Guiana - Emb289 P1 | ecosystem: Host-associated > Arthropoda: Insects > Digestive system > Gut ...
ATAATGATAAATGAATATTAATAAAATAATATTTTTAATATTTGTATATTATTTATTTAAATATTAAATTTTATAAAAAATTTTTTAAAAAATAATAAAAAAATAATAAAAAATAAAAAAAAAAAAAAAAAAAAAAAAAAAAAAAAAGAGAAAGGGGACAGTTACCTACATTAGTACCACTATAAACCTTAAACAATGATATCATTACAATTGTTAACCTCAGACAACACTGTTCCATTAAACATTAGGCATCTGTCCAAAAGGGAAAACACTGTCCTGCAATGAGGGTTTCAAACGAACAGTGCTCTGCCTACAACAGATATGCAGTAATTAGAAGGCTGTGTCATTGCAGTTAATGTGATAACCTTACTTCAGTGAATATTAGCCATACAGTAAACTGTACTATTTTACACTATACACTGCTAATACATGTACTGGGTTTAACTCCCCCAATCAATTGTTATTTCCTCAGTTTTATAATCAGTTTATATTGTGTTTAAAAACATAAAATAAGGGTTTCAATGTATTGTGAGAAACTTTTGATTGACAATGTAATGTTTGTACCACTGACTGGTTTCATTAAAAATATAACAAACAGGAAATTTAATGCCAACAATGAATATAAAATCACAAAGGGAAAAAGCTAAAAAAAAAAAAAAGTGAATTATGCCTGTCGACTCTTGACTTAAGCAGGTACATAATCACATTACAGTTATACCACTATGCCCAACATTGTAATGTTTTATTAACGCTTTGAAATACTTACGGTATGGAGAGATGGAGTGTCCGTTCAGGTTTCTAATGGACTTGACCTGATATACCTTACCATCCAGCTCAACCTCATATGACTCCATCACTTCTTGGATTGCTGCACCTATGTCACATAGCTGAACATCAATACCAGCAGCCTGGAAAAGGAAGATTAGTACAATGGATGAAATGGTACGGCAGAGCTGGTGTACCTTGTGGACTGACTGGTGCATTATACAATGGCTGCATGCCTTCAGATTTTCCTTGTCACTGTTTCTTAGCTGGTGGTCCACAAAAAGTTTGTTGCCATAAAATTTTATACAACTGGAAAAATTTCCTGGTTACAAGTAGCAAGTTTCCAGACTATTTCCTTCTTTAAGAGAAAAAGTAGGCTTATGATAAGATCACACTGCGCATGCATGCACGCATTTTCCTGTTTAAGCTTCTGAACTAAAATTTTCAATTTTTATAAAATTTGGTATTAATGTGATGCCATTACAAATGGCCACCACCACATTTTACTTTTTGAGTAATAGCAAAGCAGGTGCAATTCATTTCTGAAGCGAATGTAGGAACAGTGATATTTAACCTAGGTTCCAGATGTTTGTACTACATAACCTTACTATATAAGATGAGATGGAAACATACAATAATAACAAGAAAATTTAGAGGCCTGAAAAATTATATAAAATGTTACACAAATATGTGTGTGTGTTTTATGGTGAAAAGGTCCAAGTTGTTAGACAGAAATATAGTCCTATTGTTAATGTAACCTCTGGAAGTAACAGAAAACAAAAGACATTACCACACACCTACTTCAAAACAGAACTTTCCCTTAGCTTATCTTAACCCTACCTTAATTCCAGTATTGGTAGCATCACGCACAGCTTCAATCAGCTTGTCATATTTATGATCAAATGCCAAAGTGAATGCACAATCAATAATACGACCTGAAAGAAAAGGAATTGCATACTAAATGCCTGGATTTAACACTTCTATAGTACAGATATATAGCATTTATCTGTATTCAGTATCTTAGGGGATCTGAATCCCACACTGGTTGTCCTGATGCGGATAGTCATGGTTTTACCATACTTTGACTTCACATGATATGCCACATGAATAACAATTCACCTGATATTTAGCTGACATAAATTTCGTATGAGTACGCTAAAAATAAAAATATTGAGGACAGAAACAAAGTTTATCATATTAAATTACATTACACAGTTACAGGGTGTGAAATAAGATGAAGTAACACAAAAGACCACTGTAAACCCTAACTCCAATGAAAGTAGTGTAATGATACTAAATACCTATGCAAAGGAAAACAAACACACAAACTCATATACAAACCAAATGTGTCAACACTATATATTATAAGGGCACATTCTACTGCACATGCAAACACAGAACCAAATTTAAAATCAAAATATTGTAATGACATGGCCATGTTAAGTATCATTAATTGATTCAACACAAATGTTTCAGCTGTTTACTATACATTAGTGTCCAAAACCTATGTGCCAGGTCACCCATGTAACTGTGTATTGTTGTACCTAAAATGCGTGGGTAGTTGATATGGAACTCGATCCATGTTATCCTGGTGGTGCCTAGAATTATGGGGTGGCTCAAAAACTGCTGGAAAATTTGTTGACCCTTGCTCTGACAGATTATCAACTAACATTACCTTAATGGCAAACCCAAACAGCATTTGAGAAATTACTCTACACACCATGTGCCTACTTCATAATTTACTACAGATATGGAGGTGCTGCTGCCAATCCATGTGGGTGCACAGTTTAAGGCATGGGTCTGCATCTACTCACTTGCTGGGATTTTGGGTTTGAATTCTGATGGGGGCATGGATGTCTGTCCCTTGTGAGTGTTATATGGTGTTAGGGAGAGTTCTCTGTGTTGGGCTGATCACTCATCCTGAGGAGTCCTACTGAGTATGGGTGCATCTGAGTGTGATCATGAAGCCTTGCGGACAAGGAGGCCCAGGTCCACTGAGAACCATCAAGCCACAGAAACAAAACTGGAGGTGCTGATAAAAACCTACTATGTTCACACTTTCAAAGCAGTCTGTCTAATTTTATGTCCATTCATGGGTCATAATAAATTTTGTTGATGGTTTGGTATGCCAACCACAGCAAGGTACAGAAACTATTTTGACTCTAAGATGGTGACATCCAGATGCTCCAAACACCACCAAACCAACCTACCAGAATGCAGTGACAGTGCCCAAGTATGGAAACGATAAATGGAAAGTAAACGTTTCCGAAGAACCACTGCAACAATTGCATTTTTTAATACAAAAACTACACTTGTATAACCCAGAAACTCACCATTAATATGAGTTCCAAAATCAATCTTGGTAACATCGTCATACTGAAGAACAGTTGTGTCACCTGCATTTGGAGTGTAATGAGCAGCACAGTGATTCCGAGAGCAGCCTGTTGGGAATGCCAAACCAGCTTTCAGGCCATCTTCTCGGATCAACTTACGAGCTACGGACTCAAGTTCCTCACAAATTGCAATCATTGTCATCCCTGGCTTAACCCACTTCTGTATGTGCTGCCGTGTCTGAAATCAAAACTGTAATGGAAGCCGCACACACAAATACATGCACATACACTACTACTGTGATTAATGGTCACACTTAGTAAATGAATTTCATTATAGGTCAATACTGAAACATGAACACATAATTATTTCAAAGCAATCATGTAGCAGAACTTCCATTAGAGACAAATTAAAGGACCAGAATTTTGTTAGTGTACAGAACTTACATGGTGCACTGTTGCATATCCTACACATTGGAATTTCCATATCAAGTAAAATCAAATATTCTCACCAAGTTATAGGCACATCTCCAAATAGCTGAAAAAATTTTATTCTTAAATATTGTTGATGCTGTAACTGTCTAATCATACACATACAAATTCTTTCTTTCTGCTTATAATGACAGCTACACATACAACAAACCTGTCTATGAGCTTCAGCTGCGAGACGCACTTCATTGTAAATATCATTCTGAAGTCGATCCAGTGCACGTTTTTCTTCATTTGTAAATCTGTCTTTGGCAGTGCGAGAATCCCCGACCAAAGGATATTCCATTTCCTCTCCCACAGGGTACACACCTGCAGCAACAAAATAATAGATAATCAGCAACAAAATAATAGACAATCAGCAACAACAACAACGATAATAATGTCATTTAAACCTTACACACTAACAAAATGTGTGTGTATGTATGTGCTTCTTATTTGGCAAAAAAACAATATCCAGACAGCAAGGGTCTCTATGTTTGAGACAAGTACCACACTGAAGCGCTAATACACATAAGTGGCAGTAACATGATTCGGTGCGGATCATTCTATACACCAAGTATGAACACAGACAAAATGCCAGTAAATACCTTAAACTTCTATAACCACTTAACTTTACTTTGCTACAATGGTTACATGAATTCTATAACAAACTGGCTTCACTCTTTATTAAACCTTTTGGGACAGTTGCCACATTTGTATGTTTCACTGAAGGTACAGTTCATGGCTGTGTGCTGATATGATTTTATTGCAGTTTTAATGCAAATGGTCTGGCTGAATGTCATACATAATACAATATTTTTTTCATATTTCAGTACCAAGTAACATACATATATGTTACTTTTCCATCTATATTAATACAATGCTGTAAATAATTACTGAAATTCTACAAACTGTAGACTGGGTGCTGTACTGTTATGTTACACATGTTGCATACCCTGAGTTGTACTGGTACAACATTACAGGTTTTATATATTTGCATTTATATTGTTTTAATTTTTTTTTAATAATCTGAAAACAAATACGAAATATGTAATTACCTACTTCACGTAAAAATGACTGTGCAAAAAAGGGGGCTATTATGCAAGTAATAAGGCATTTAATTCCCTAGTTCTTACATCACCCATCTGTCAACACCTGCCAAGACTTGGCAATGTCGCGTTACTAAAATAGCATGTCACTTGCTAAGCATGTGCAGTCCAATTGTTTTCTTAAAAATATTACCATTTGCACACTCAGAAACAGCTGTCAATTAATTAATATTATCAGTAATGACTTATTCTAACAAAGAAATGTTAGTTACCATCTGCAAAGAGTTCTACAATAGGAATGGAGGGAGGGTCTGTCTGGGGTTTCTGAGTACCCTTTCCTCGACCTTTACGCTTCTTCCTCTTCTTCTTTGGATCATCACCTCCTTCTGAAACATCAAAATGTATATTCAATAGCTGCAAACAGTACATGACTGAATTCAAACAATCACCATTCCAACATGTAAGCCATAAACTACAGCACTGAGATATCAATAAGTTAAATTCTACTGTCAGTAACAATAAAGCAACCAAAACCTGGGATCATCTTTACAATGCACTGAACATTTACTTGGACACCTACTATGAACACACATGCCACATGTCAAATTCAACATACATCTTAAGAACACTCAAAGCCAAAATTAAGTCATATGGGCAAGCATTTCCTTTTTATTCATGGATTATTTAACAATACCTTCAGTAGTTAAAATAAATTACTGGATGATTAGTGAATAACGGATTGGGAAGGAAATTTAGGTTAGCAAAAAAGGAATAATGTAATGTAACTCTTATGGAATTAGTATGGAGACACATGAGTAAAACCATGAAAAGCCTCACTTAACATACCTGCTCTCTTTGACGAGCAATAAATGTAAATAAACCTGCATTTGGAGGCAAGAAAACACAAGCCAATCATATTCAAATCTTGTTGAAATGAACCAACACTTGCGTCCTATTATAGTACTGTAAAATTTTGTAACTAATAAAATGTAGTACAGTATTTCACTAGCACTGCCAAAATGTTTACTATAGTTTCCTCATGAACACCATGAATGATGCATGTGTAGCAAAAGCAGTATTTAATAGGGAACATACCAACAAATCAATAACATATAACCCAAACTGTGTCCAGTTATTAGCATGTAGACTAAGGAAAGAGGCACAAACGTAATCACAGTATGTCTGGAAGATACAATACTTCACTGTTATCAACGTAAATACACAAGCTCAAAGCATTAACATAGTCTTGTTAGTTTGCTAGGGCAGATTGTAGAATGATTCTATGGATGGGCACCGGTTTCAGCTTGCCACTCTGTAGTACACAATAAGTCACCACTCCAATACATACAATCCTACAGCTACACAAAAACGCGTTCAGGCAGTGGAAATTTTCACACACAAACAGCAAATTACACGCAGGTCTATTACCACACTCACCATCTAGTTCAATCTCTTCACCATTCATTCTTGTATTTCCAAGTTTGTCCTTTATGTCTTCAATAGCACCGTCACTTTCTCCCCCACCTGGTACATCGGCAGATGCTTCACCAGCACCTGCGAACGAACACGGATTATCAAGCCTTTTTGTGTGTGTAAATGTTTAAAGCTGAAGTATATATGCATATAAATGCATGCAGTACTGTTTAAATCGATACCATTCTAGTATTGACTGTAACACTACAATAACCTTTGCGGTTTCAAAAAGACTTAGATTAATCCAAATTCCAGGCTGCCAAAATAGTTTCCGTATAAGGTGATTTAAATTCTATCACTTCTTACCAGCTTTCTTCTTTTTCTTCTTCCGCTTCTTTTTCTTTGAAGCTTCTGTTGCTCCATCTTCACCTTCTATGTCGTCCATATCATCAACATTTCTATTGTTAACCAGCTTTTCTTCGGACTTTCCAACCTCATCCAGCACGGCCGCCATCTCTACTAGACGAACCTAGTTTTCAGTGCCCAACAGGGCTTTATCGCTCTTTAGGCGACTGGGTCAAAATGAACGACTGTCACTTAACCGTTGGAATCCGGGCTATCGTCTGTGATTACCGAATCTCTTCTCTGTGGACTTGTCAGGCTCGTCTCATTTGGCGGTTTTCTTCCTTTACTAACCTGCGTCGCTCATGCGCAGACCCTGAACATTGGCCAACTTGCACATTCCATGGACGTGCCGAAGTCCCAACGACACATTTGTGCTCGAGTAAACCGCCATGAGAGACACCACGGATTTACTATTACGTTTTTATCTTTGGTTTATGTATTACTGTCATATCGGCATACAGTTAAATGCAACATACGTATTCTTATAGGCGTAATAAACGTTCAGTTTTAAGCGTCAGCTGCTGAAATGTTTTCAACGTCTACCAAAATACACGGAGTCACTATTCAAACCATAGCTTGCTTCGTCTGTTACCTATGGTTATAACCGGATGCGGATATAATGCTCTCCTCCGTAGTGATAGGTCAATAAACGTGGGCCAGCATCACCAGTCACGTGATCACAGCTCTGTAGACGTGTAAAAGAGAGAGGTGGTATGTGTTGCTTCGTTCGGTAAGAAAGTCGGTCAGTTCATGTACGGCAGCAGGTTTTATGAAACGCGGATTTGTCTTTAAAGTTTTGTAGAAACTGCTTCATAATGGGGAGTAAGTAAAATTATAGCATAATTGAATTTTATGTGAATGTAACTAACTGTATTATATTTGAGCGCCGCCTATCATGAGTAACCTTTGAAATAGAAATACTTCAACTGAAACAGCACTCTGCAGAATATATGGTACATATATGGAATCTCAAAATAATGTTGGAGTGCAGTATTTTACGTACATGTGCTTGGAAGAGTAAATTGTAGGGTTTATGTAGATATTAGATCTTAAGTCACATTGGAACGCCTTCAAATGGATGCATGTATATTTAAACCTTGACAAAACTGTATGTTTATTTACTTCATCGTTTTGAGTTCATTAATGAGGTTTAGTGTAGTGTAAATAAAGTAAGAGGAAGAAAATTTGACTGTGGCCAATAAAGTTGTCTTTTCATTTTCAGTTAAATTCCTGGAAGTCATAAAGCCCTTCTGCAGTATATTGCCAGAAATAGCCAAACCCGAAAGAAAGGTACAGTTTTTCTCCTGATGTTTGATTAAATGATTGGAACTAGTTGTATTAAGAGCACATGTACTGATATGCATCGTTAGCCTCACTTACTGCATGAGTAATATGAAATGTGTGGGTGCCATATGGCTTATCCAAATGCCAAATGTTTGCCTTACAGATCCAGTTTCGAGAGAAAGTACTATGGACAGCCATTACCTTGTTCATTTTCCTTGTGTGTTGCCAAGTAAGTAAAAATACTCGTAGCTACAGTACTGTTCGCAGTAATGTAGAATAGTGGCTAAGTTTTTTTCCTTTGTTGGAGTGTTCAAACTTCTTCTTTCATAATCTGTGTGAAATCATATTATTTATCAAACTATGGTGATATATATATATAAAACTGATCATGCTAGTTTAATGAAAAAAACATATAGTGTTATCTGAATTCCTTTTATCCTGCATCAAAATTCAGACCATATTGGATTGGATTTGCCAGTACGTATACTTGTAGGCTCGTATGTCACCCATTCCAGCATATCTTGAAACACAGAATGTGCAAGCTACAAGGTGAGGATTTGAGTTTTTATATTAGTGACTCAAACATATGTGATCCATACTTAATGCACAGTAGTTTGGCAAGTCTGACCTTTCCTGCTGTTTCAACACTGGCACTTAACAAAGTGTCACTGTGCGATTCAGAACCCAGCTTTGCCAATAAGGAGTGTGAGCAAGTCTTACTTAACTCACAATTTCTCTATGTTTTGCAGCTCCTGCAGTTGCAGAGCTGAGTCCTAGGAAATATGTTAGGGAGGCCATACCATGGCTGAGGCAATTATATACTATTGTCTCACTGTGGAAGACTGGGTTTGGTCCCAGGCCAGTCTGTGGAATTTGTGATGGACATAATGCCAGTGGCATAATTTTGTGGTGACCTATCCCATTACGTTTTAAGCAATAACACAATAAAATCACCTATTTTATCTGTGAAACACATTATGTCATTTTAGTGCTATAAGTTCAACTACAAGTACACATTTTGACATTCAATAAACCATCATCAGACTGTGTGTAGGAAAAGAGACAGATAAAACTTTTTAGCTGCAAGTAATAGCCATTGAAGGTTAAAGTCTCAGTCTTATTACAGAATACTCATACTGTCAAATATAAACAAGACAGGCAATAGATGTATGACGCAACATTGAGGTACATTCGTGTATCCATTGTTGCTCTGGAAAAGGGAATACGAAATGTGTGTTTTGATTTTTTCTACAATTTTTGTCTCAAATATTTCTCATTCTAAGAAGAATTTAGCAAGATCAATCATAAATGTACTTATGCCTTCATGTAAAATACCTATTATTCTTGTTAGACAGACAGACATAACAGGCTAATAGCCACTTATCACAATTTTGGAAACACACCGAAAAACAATAAGTACAAAACCTTTATATGTAATATGCACATAAAAATGATGGCTTTGTAACATAGCTGGATAGTGGGATCTGGCAGACATGACACGCATGATCAGGGAATCCTAGATATAAATGTTGAAAATTTTAATTAGAAATATGAATAGTCACATAATGTTGCATCAAAATACGTATTCAAATATCTTATTCATCACTTAATTTTTATAAAGTATAACTGATTTAAGAATGTTAAAAATAAAACTATTACATAATGATTGTTTCTGACATTAAAAATGTCACCTGTTCTTGAAGATTCTGTGTCTCAACTGCACTGGGATAAGTTTTTCTCGGAGTCACTATCATTCCAGCAGTGCTCAGTACTTGTTCATTCGTCTGCAACTGGCACTGTATAATTTTAGCGATTGATAATATTGTCTAAAAAAAACTCTGAAATGATGAAACCTGGATGGATATGAAGTTAAGGGATTGTGGCAGTTGCATGGATAATGGAATAGTTTTGGGATTTTACATATTAGTATAAAAGGCAATGTAGTACTAAGGTTAAATTCATTAAAAAGCAAAATCATTAAATGTCAGATAAAACTTAGGATCAGCCAGTTCTCAGTTCCACTGGAATTACAGTCACAATTAGAAAGTAGAATAATGTGTGCTGATATTTTATTGTGAATGTGGTGAAATAGGTCTATTGCTGACCGCGTGTATCTGGGAACACAGCTACATGCTTGAACTACGTCTGATGTAGAAATCCTGTTGTGGATGGGTGAAGTTACCAAGATGGTGCATTGTGTATATTCACTTTATTTTTTGGCATGTTTGCCAAATTTTGAAATTGACTGTTAGCTTCATCATGTCTGTCCTTATGCATGGAACAGCTTGGCTTTCACTGGATGAATTCTCATGAAATCTGATTTTGAGAATTATTCGAAAATTCGTTGAGGGATTCAAGTTCCATTAAAATCTGACTAGAATAACAAGTACTTTACACAAAGACCAATGTACATTTTTGATCATATCTCACTCACTTCTTCTTAGAATGAGACATGTTTCAGTAAAAGTTGTAGAGAAATTCAAAACACATGATTTATGTCCAATAACTTTTTTGTTTTTAATCGTGCAATTTTTTTAGATAATGTAGAAGAATATTGTGGAGCTAGGTAGGCTGCAGATGACAATAATGGCGCATGTGCATTGCATACTGGATACCTATAGCTACATACACTCAGAATATTTAATGCTTATTGCTTTACACTGCAGTAATTGTTACACAAAAGCACCTTAATGCCTTCTTATATGTACACAGCCTGTTTTGTTTTATACTAGTTGCACCCTTCTGAATAATTGGCAAGTAGAAACTAAGATATTTAATTAACAAATTTACAGCATCTTAATATTCATAAACATTAAGAATTGTACTTACAAATGCTTGATGCTTTGTAATTTCTTTGGAGATCAATGGATCAGAAGCAACATTTTAATAAGAAACAGTCTTGCTGTAAGTGGAGGCCAAGGGAAGTACATGAAATATATTAGTTTCCTTTGGCCTCTGTAGCTTTTTTGAAGAAAACTTTTTTTTGATGAGTTACTAATATAGTAATGCCAAATCATAAGGTTTCTAAAAGTGTGTATCTTGGAAAGGTACATTCAATAATTCACTAGGTCATGATGTCACAAACAAACCGTATGATTTTATGTGCATCTTGTTGGTATTCTTTCTCCATGCTAAACCGTATGATATTAATATATATGTACATATATATGATGGTACTGAGATTTTTTTATTACTATATATTTTGTATTATGACCAGAAAACTTTGGAATCTTGAAACACCCTATTTCATGATTCTTCTCATTTTAGTAATAAAGTCTGTTAAAAGGATTTCTCATATGATTGTTATAGATTCCATTATTTGGTATAATGAGTTCAGATTCTGCGGATCCTTTCTATTGGATCCGTGTGATCTTGGCATCGAACAGGGGTACTTTGATGGAACTGGGTATTTCACCGATTGTCACATCAGGTCTTATCATGCAATTGCTTGCTGGAGCCAAGATCATTGAAGTTGGTGACACTCCAAAGGACAGAGCACTTTTCAATGGAGCTCAGAAATGTAAGCTAATTTGTAATCTTAATATAAATTCTAGATTGTTAATTTGCTCATTAGAATCCTGTGACATGAAGCAGTACTTGGGAAAAGACAAGGTTTTCATTTTCATTGTTCATGAAAATTTATTTCATACACTGATGTAATCCATATGTGATACAGGAAATTGTTGTTTGAATGTAGAAAATTTTTGTAACGTAGTTTGAAATCTGGCACCAGGTGGGTTAGTGTTGCTGTGAGAAATACAGAATTACAGAGTGCAAACATAGTATGTCCTTACCTCAGCTTGATTCTTGTGAATTGGAATTCTAATAATCAGCATTCTTTTCTTGTGACTTAGCAACATTATGTACGGGGTTATTGTACTCGTCTTCTTTGCAAAATATACTGTGATTCATGCTTTTACATTAAAACTACACTAAAAGTAAGACCTATTAAACAGTTTCTTTTTATTTTCACTTTAAATGTATTTTAATTAGTTAAAGTAATGAGAAAAGTTTTCTTTTTTGGTTTATTTTACAAAACTGTCAGCATCTCAGACAGCGCAATGTGAGGTATTTGGTGAATGATGAATAAGAAAGGATTTGGAATGAAGTGATCATGGCCTCATTAAGATACTCTTCAAGCACTTACCTGGAGGGACTGAGGAAAATCACCATGTTTTTGGGAGGCTAGCAGGTGTCACAGCTGATATTCTAACTGTGAGGAAAGATAATTTTTGGCTTCATATTGTGAATGGCTTTGCAGCAGTAGATATACAACCTGTCTGAACAAATAAGTAATTTTTATTCATAAGTGAAGTAAGTTTTGTTAGAAAGGTTTTGAAGTTTAATAAAAAACGGTACATATGTATAATACTGATATTTGGATGTATGTTGTGTAATAAAAGTAGTGAGAGTATGATGCAAGTGGAGGTGTAGAAGATTGCTGATATAAGGGATCAGCATCATTGCCATATTCTGTGTCAGTTAAATCATTAAAATTACATGTTCAGTGGCATGAAGGAGACAGATATTCACCTCTGGCAAGGCTAGTAACAGCAGTAAGCCATTGCGTATGTCAATGGAAAGGCACGTTTTGAAAACTAATGTATTCTGAATTGCTGTGCACTCTTTTACTGTTGCTTTGTAATGTTTTTGCATGCATTATTTACAGCCTATAACCAAAATTTGTTGAAATTGTAGTTACCACTGATAACTTGTTTTCAGTGTTTGGAATGGTGATTACTGTGGGGCAGGCAATTGTGTATGTGATGACTGGAATGTATGGAGATCCTGCAGAGATTGGAGCAGGTGTTTGCTTATTGATCATTATTCAGTTGTTTGTGGCTGGTCTCATTGTATTGCTGTTGGATGAGCTGCTCCAGAAAGGATATGGTCTTGGTTCTGGAATCTCGCTCTTTATTGCCACCAATATTTGTGAGACCATTGTGTGGAAGGCATTTAGCCCTGCCACTGTAAACACTGGTGAGTACAAAATGTACACAGTCTGTCTTACGAAGCAGTTATCATGGACATATTGGCCTTTAAATGACCCATGTTCGCATATGCGAATGCAAGTAAAAAACACCCTCAGAAATTTAGACAACAAGGATATTTATTGCATTATTAAGATATTATGCATAATTTCTTTTTTATTTTGCACAAAATGTTGTTTATTTCAAAATTGTATTTTATTCTGTCCAAATGATACGTTTTTCATTCACCATGCGCGAACATTTAAATACCAGTCCGTTTGTTTAAAGGTTACGATACTGAATAATTGAACTATAAAATTAATGGTTCTGTCTCATAGTCATTTACACATGTGCAACCACCAACCTGTTTGGAGCTGTTGTTTAAGGGCAAACTTGCAACACACAAAAGAGGTAAAGCTGAGCTTTTACAGACACCTTTGTTACATGCGGGTCCAAAATGCATCACTGTTGTGCTGACCTGTTCTTGCTGTGAAATAGTCGTCTTCCTTCAGAAAAAGGAAGGTTATTGTTTTTTAAAAGTCCTATTGAATTTTTGTTTTAAACCTTTGTCCATCAGCTGGTACAGTATCCAGTCTTCCCTGTCAACCGTTCAGAATGTGTGGCTGTCAAATCTTTGCTATTCTATGTATTCCACGTATGTTCCTGTGTTACTTGTCCCTCACGTGGAGCAACTGATCATATTTTGTCTTTTTAACGAGAGTGATGAACACGGAAGAAGTCAGTTCAGCTCTTTAATGAGCTTCTTATTGTGAACAGTTGCTTTAAGCTCCTTCTTTGACAGTCGTGTAATGATATTCAACATTTATAAATAAACATATGGAATAGTAAATAAAAATTTCCAGCTTCTGTTCACCAACCAAACAATTGCAGTACACAATGAAACAAGTTGTTAGACTGAATCACAGTTTTCACATGATGAACAGTTTGGAATTTTAAAATTAAATTGAATATTCATAGAACAAAAAGAAATTATTGCATATATACAAGAGTGTCTACCAACAGCTTATCATGCAATTACAGTTGTTGAAATAGTTGAAATATTTAGCTGAAGTTCTTTAATGAATACTTTATTGATTTGATAAGAAAAATTATTTCTGTTAGCATTTTAAGTCCCCAATTTTTGAGAACTTTGAGACACTGGATTCCTCTCATTTTGACTGGGTAATAATTCTGAGTAACAAAAGTGAAAAATTTCAGGAATACAAAGATTGTTTCTTCATGTGTGAAGTACAGAACAGTAAATGTAATGTTTCCAATCGGAAGTGTTAGGTTGAAGTTTGTGAAATCGTACTGCTGAAATTTTGGGGATGTTATTCAAATACAATGAGAAACTCATATTAGAGAATTAGAAGAGTGTTTGTTTTGTCAGTTTCTCTTTGCACAATATGTTATTGGGAGCTCTTTGTGGTCCTGATTAGATTACTGTGTGCTCTGAGTCATGTTGAAGGGATATCTTATTACCTACATACACAAACTTTTTGACCTTGTTAGGCATGAAGGAATAAAGATAATGGTAAAGGTAAAGTTCACCCTAGAACAGGCCACAAAGGCCCAGAGGGGGAGCAGATGTATAGCTCTACTGTTCCTTCAACCTCAGTGCTAGATGGGGGTGGGTGGTGACGCGCCCGCATTATCCCCGGGAAAGACCCGGTACCCATTGTATGGGAGGCTGGGTGGGCCCCAGGACTTGTCTGGGTAGGTGCAGAAAATCTTGCCTCCACCAGGATTCAGTCCCCGCACCATCCAGCCTGTAGCGAGTCGCTATATCGACTGCCCTATCCTGGCCCCAGGCATGAAGTAATATCTGCA
>Ga0123355_10009952_pt1 | contig 14513 bp, 11 predicted proteins | sample TergutEmb28metaG_3_FD_89872 | JGI IMG/M metagenome (GOLD analysis project Ga0123355, IMG submission 89872) | Embiratermes neotenicus P1 segment gut microbial communities from Petit-Saut dam, French Guiana - Emb289 P1 | ecosystem: Host-associated > Arthropoda: Insects > Digestive system > Gut ...
ATTTGTATGATTAATATATCGCAATTTCTGGAGATGAAAATTTTGTGGAAATGTCACAAAAAAATGTAAAAATAACAGTAAAACAAAAGAGGTCGAAATCGACCCCTTTTTCTTCACATGATGCTGTGTTGCTCTTCCGTTCAACTATTCTTCCTAAGGGGTGGTAATGTGCAGATACTCTTTGAGACCGTTTTGAAGGATTTGTGAGAAGTTTACCCCTGCTTGTTCAGCTTCTGCATTCAACCATTGAGGAATAGACAATGTCTTTTTGATATATTTGTTGTTAAGTCTTGTACGGATTGGCGGCATGAATACTTCAACAAGTAATAGAATTTCGCCGTTTGAATACTTTAGATTTGATACTTCTGTAGGTTCAGGTATAGGGTCGTTATCCTTTTCCATCCCCCAAAGGTGTAATCCCATTGCTTCTTTAGCATTTTTTACAGCTTCCTCTGTTGTATCGGCACAAGGCAAACAACCGGGTAAATCGGGAAATTCTATAGAAATACCTTGCTCTGTATATATTAAGACAGCAGGATAAATATATGTGCTTTTCATTTTTAAACCTCCACGATTAATAGTTTACTCTAAGTAGTCATGGGAATATAACGCCTGACTGTCGCATAATGCTTTTTAATGTTGGAAGAGGTATATCCTTTTTTGGATGTGTAACTGTGACTTTGCCCTTTTTTGTTGGATGCTTGAACTGCCAATGATCACCTTCGCACCCATATTCATACCAACCATCAACTTTTAACAATGCTATAACTTCTCTTGATGAGTAGCTCTTCAATGCTATACCCTCCACCATACTACTACGTAACATATTACGTGTCAAGCGTTTTCTAAACTAATATAACATTCGGAAATTTAATATGAACAACGTATCATAATAACAGGCGTCAAGCAATAATCGTTTATTAGCCAGAAACGTTGATATTTCAACGCTTTGTGTTGATAGATGAGTAGGTTTGTTTAAGAATTAAACTCGATATTAATCATATTCAAACTTTGTTTCACACAAAAAGAAAACTTGGATTCTAAAAATGGCTGATTTTAGAATCCAAGCGCTTTGGTTTTTAACCGCATCGAATTCGACACGGTTAAAATCGGGGTTAATTAAATTACCTTTAGCTTAAAAGCCTAATTACACAGATTGCTCTTTAGCATGGTTATGCAGGCGGTGACTTCTTGCATGGTTTTGTCAAGCGACATGCTGTTATTCCAGCCGTTGACGACGCCTTCGGCGTATTTTTCAACAAGGTCTATAACATGGATTGGGTTGACTCCACTCTTTAGTAAGCTCGCTTCTTCGGGGGTGAGCTCTACTTTTGCGTGCATATCTGTGGCTATTGCGCGAAGTCTCTCTATGTCTGACTCTACTTCCGGTTCATCCTCATTAAAGACACTTTCCATAAATAGATTCATTGCAGGGTAGCGCTCTTTAATTGACAACCTGAAACCTATGGTAATGATTGCTCTATCGAAGAAATCCTTATTAACGGTGTCCCTTGCTTCTTGCGCTTCGGTCATAACGATTTTGCCTGTGTTATAAACAAGATATGAGTAGAGGTCTTTTTTACTCCCGAAGTAATGGAACACAAGGGCTTTTGATATTTTTGAAGCCGCTGCGATTTCGCTGATATACGCTTTTTTGTAGCCGACTTCTCCAAACAATGTCATTGCTGCATTGACGATTCTGTTTTGCTTCTCTTGCGGAAGTGATAAAAACTTTCTCATTGTTGAATCCCTCTTTCAGATGACTTTGACCGCCGGGTAGTCAAGGTCTAAATACTATAGCATGACTAACCGTGGCGGTCAATGTTTATTTCTTCTTTAGCCAAATAAGAGTGAGCTTACCAGTTCTGAGAATTCTGATGGGTCTTCGAGTGGGATGCCTGCTGTGAGTAGTGCTTGTCCGTACAGTAGGCTTGCGTATTTAGAAGCTTTTTCTTTATCATTGTCGAAGGCGTCTTTAAGTGCTGAAAAAGAGGGGTGTCCTGCGTTTAACTCAAGAACTCTTTCAGCGCGCATTTCACCAAACATTCCGCCGCCCTGTTGTGCTTGCATTGACTTAAAATATCGTTCCATTTCAAGGCTTATCTCACCTTGTGCACCAAGGGATACCGGGTGGCTTTTTAGCTTTTTCGACAGACGAACAGCCGCTACTTTGCCGTCGAGCGACTCTTTGACAAAATCAAGAACATCTTTGTTCTCTTTTTCCTGCTTTTCGAGCTCTTCCTTATCTTCGTCGCTTTCAAGCTCCAAATCGCCGTCAACGACAGACCGGAAATCCTTCTCTTCGAACTTTCCGAGCATACGTATAACAAACTCGTCGATTTCATCTGTAAGATAGAGGATCTCATAGCCTTTATCGCGTATCTGCTCTGCTTGTGGCAGTTTCTCAAGCAGTGTAATGTTCTCACCACTTGCATAATAGATGAATTTTTGCTCCTCAGGCATTGCGCTTACATATTGCGTAAGAGGGATGAGTTTTTCAGCCTTTGAGGAGTAGAATAAGATAAGGTCTGAGAGTAAGTCTTTATTAGCACCGAAACCGTTTGCTATGCCGTACTTCAACTGGATACCGAAAGCCTTATAGAAGGTTTCGTACTTCTCCATGTCGTTTTCCATCAGTTTTTTAAGTTCAGATTTGACTCTTTTTTCGATGTTGGTTTTTATGACTTTAAGCTGACGGTCGTGTTGAAGCATCTCGCGAGATATGTTGAGCGAAAAATCTTGAGAATCGACTACACCGCGAACGAAACGAAAATGCTCGGGCAAGAGGTCGCTGCAGTGTTCCATGATCATTATGCCGGATGAGTAAAGCTGTAAACCGGCTTTAAACTCACGGGAGAAGTAATCGTACGGTGCAACACCCGGAATAAACAGCATTGCATTGTAACTTACCAGTCCCTCTGCAGATACTCTAATGACAGCAACGGGGTCGGTATGGTCGAAAAACTTTTCTTTGTAGAATTCGGCACAATCCTCATCCGAAACGTCGCTCTTAGCTCGCTGCCATATAGGGATACGGCTGTTTATCACATCAGGTTCGGTATAATCTTCCCAGGTCTTTTTCCTATTGCCGTCATCATCTGTCTCATCAGTCTCGACCTGACGGCTCTTTGTTACATCCATGATGATCGGCCAGCGGACGTAATCTGAATATTTTTTTATTATACTGTGCAGAGTATGTTCTTCAAGATATTTATCATACTCTTCTTCTTCTGAGTCGGGTTTAACTTCGATAATTATATCTGTACCGGGTGCGTCTTTTTCGCATGCGGTGATGTTATAGCCATCAGAGCCGGATGACACCCATTTATTTGCGCTATCTTCACCATAGGCACGTGAGATGACTGTAACCTTTGCGGCGACCATAAAAGCGGAGTAAAAGCCAACACCAAACTGCCCGATGATATCAATATCCTCGGTTTCTTCGTCCATATCCTCTTTAAACTTAAGCGAACCGCTGCGAGCGATCACTCCAAGATTAGACTCAAGCTCAGCCGCAGTCATACCGACTCCGTTATCGCTGATGGTGATTGTTCTGTTCTCCTTATCAGCGACTATATTGATTTTAAAGTCATCGCGAGTAAGACCGACTTTATCGTCGGTCAGTGAGATGTAGCATAGTTTGTCTATTGCATCAGATGCGTTTGATATAAGTTCTCTCAGGAAAATATCCTTATGGGTATAAATCGAGTTGATCATCAAATCGAGCAGACGCTTCGATTCTGACTTGAATTGTTTTTTTGCCATTGCTTGGGAAAACCTCCTTATATTATCGATTGTGAAAAGGTTAGACTCTCATTTGTCTTTTGCGTGCTATGTTGATCGTTCCCTCTGTCATATCGCCAACCCAGTTAAGCGCTTTACCGAGACCGTTTGCGACACAGAGGTCTGCATCGTCGGCAGTGAATGTAGCGATACTCGTCCTGCTGGAAACGAGTTTGTCAAAGCCCCAAAGCTGACAGTTGCCTCCTGTAAGAACGATCCCGTTTTGCGAGATGTCCGCGACGAGCTCGGGAGGTGTCGCCTCCAAGACATTGTGTACAACTTCAACTATTCGTTCTGTAACTTCTTCAAATGCCTCAAGAACATCGGTCGAGCTGATAGCGACTACACGCGGCAGACCGGTCAGAAGGCAGCGGCCTTTGACTTCAACAGCAACTGTTTCGGGACGTGGGAAAACACAACCGATACTTTTCTTTAACTCTTCAGCCGTATTATCACCTATCAGCACGTTGTGTTTGCGCTTTATATACTTCACAAGCGCATCATCAAATGCTTCGCCTCCTGCTTTGAGCGATTCTGATTCAACAACGCCGGAAATAGAAAGAACAGCTATATCGGTAGTACCGCCGCCGATGTCGATAACCATATGTCCATCAGGTTTAGTGATGTCCAGTCCTGCTCCAATGGCTGCAGCGAGCGGGGCTTCCATTAGATAAACCTTACGGGCGCCTGCAGCAACGCCTGCATCGATAACAGCACGTTCCTCAACTTCTGTTATGCCGGAGGGCACAGAGATGATTACTCTGGGCTTAAGCATTGAGAAAGACAATGCTTTACGAACAAACTCTTTGAGCATACGCTCCGTCATATCATAGTCAGAAATAGCGCCTTCATGCATTGGTCTGATAGCGACAATGTTGCCGGGTGTTCTTCCCAGCATACGTTGTGCAGCCATTCCAACGTTCAGTAAACGACCGGTATTTTTGTCCATTGCAACGACGGCAGGTTCGCGCATTATAACGCCCTTGCCGCGTGTGGACAAAAGAACCGATGTTGTTCCCAAATCTATTCCAATATCTCTGCCAAGTATCATGATTTATCCAGTCCTAATTCTGCATTATGTATTTGTACTATTCTCCTCTTGCCAGTGTTGCACATACAACTCCGACAGCACCTGCTGAGAGCAGCACTTTTGCGCATTCGTCCAAAGTTGAACATGTGGTTACAACGTCATCGATCAGTAAAATACGCTTTGAGTTGACTATCTCTGTATCCGAAACGATGTATGCTCCGCTTATATTTGCACAACGTTCTTCCTTATCCCCAAGTTCAGACTGCGCTTGTACATCAAGGGGTTTCTTCAGCGTTTCGACAGCTATGTCATCAAGACTTAGAGCGGTAGCCATTGCAAGCAACATTGCCTGGTCATATCCGCGCGAACGCTCTCGTTTATCACTGAGAGGCACCCAAGAAATGATGTCATACTTTATGTCGGGATTTTCGCGGATGCACTCCGCTAAAAACTTGCCGTAAACATCAGCATAATGCGACGCACCTTTGAATTTGTAACGTAGAATCGAGCGACGCACAACATCGGTATAATACAACGGAGTGACACAAAAGTCAAAATAATCTCCGTCCTGTTTGCCTTGATTATCCGCATAGGGTAATGATTCTGTGCACCTGTCGCACCAGCCATCGTCGGTTTTATCAAGCACCTTGGCGCAAAAAACGCACTTAGGAGGGAATAACAAGTCAAGAAATGAAGAAATAAAACTCATATTTACTCACCTGCAAGCCTTGCACGCAGACCGCTGTATCGCCTTTGCCGCTTATCATTTCGTACCATTTTGTCCATTACTTCAGGACTTCCAACAATAACGAGTAAGCTTTTTGCACGAGTCATTGCTGTGTATAAAACACTTCTTGATAGCAATAAAGAAGCTGCTGAAGTCATCGCAAGGATCACAGCGTGATACTCACTACCTTGTGATTTATGTACTGTCATTGCGAAAGCGGGTTCTAACTCCTGAAGTCCGTCAAAGGAATATGTTACGAGTTTATCTTCAAAATCGACTGTGATAGTCTCCTTTTCATGGTCGATGTTTACGACCACTCCGATGTCTCCGTTAAAGACACCCGTACCTGACATCAACTTGTCAGGACTCTCCCACATTATATCATAGTTGTTTCGGATTTGCATCACTTTGTCGCCTGTCCGGAATACGAAATCCCCGTACAGCTTCTCATTTTTTAACGCACTGCGAGGATTAAGCCTTTCCCTGAGCAACTCATTGAGAGAAACGGTTCCTGCTGCCCGCTTCCGTGTTGGTGAAAGAACCTGTATCATAGAGGAGTCAATGCTCATATTTTCCGGTAATCTCTTACTGTAAAGCTCTGCGACAGTTTCCGCCAGTTGTTCATCAGTCTGTCGGCGCATGAAAAAGAAATCGGGATACTTTTCGGTCAGGTTCGGCATCAAACCGCTATTGACTGCGTGAGCGCATTTGACGATCCCACTATCCTCTGCCTGTCTGAAAATTTCGGTCAGTGCTATTACAGAAATCATGCCGCTCCTGATGACATCGGAAAACATGTTGCCCGGACCGACGGAAGGGAGCTGATCTGCATCACCAACCATTATCAGCCGGCAACCGCTCTTCATCGCCCTAAGCAGTGAACTCATTAAAAGTATATCGATCATTGAGGATTCGTCAACAATGACAGCGTCTGTATTGAGAGGGTTTGCTTCATCATGATCGAACATGTGCATACCATCTTCATCAAGAGTTGCCCCAAGCATTCGATGAATTGTTGCCGCTTCACGACCGCATAACTCAGAAAGACGCTTGGCGGCTCGCCCGGTCGGCGCACAGAGTGTTGTTTTCAGACCAATCTCGTCAAACAGCATGAGAATCCCACGCACTGTTGTCGTTTTTCCGGTACCGGGTCCTCCGGTAAGTGCTATTACATCGTATTTTGCAGCAAGTTCAAGAGCATCGAGTTGCATATTTGCATACTTTATCCCCTGTTCCTTTTCAATGTTTCGGATCATCTCTTTTGCTTTGCTGCCGGTACTATTATTGCAAGTTGAAGAAGCGTCACCTTGCTTTCTGCCTGCCATTTCCAGTAGCCGTGTTGCTGTGTAATGCTCGGCTTCAAACATGTGTTTTAAATAGCAGCCTTCTATCCCGGCAACCCGGCTGACAACAATGTCTCCGTACTCACACAATGCGTCGAGGGCTTCATCGACAGCTTCCCCGGATACTCCGATCAGCTCACAGACAGCAGCGGTCAACTTATTTCGAGGAATAAAGGTATGCCCGTTTCCCAAGTTGTGAACCAACTGAAACACCAGCGCGGCGGATAATCGTTCAGGGCAATCGCTTTCAAATCCAAGATCGATAGCGATAGCATCTGCCTCAAAAAACTCAGCGTAATAATGCTCGGAAGCTATCAAATAAGGATTATTCCGGACAGCATCAAGAGCCTCATCACCATAGTCTTTGTAAACACGTGTTGCGATGAGAGGTTTTATACCGTATTGCGCAAAAAAATCGATTAGACGCCTGAGCCCTGCCCGACGGCGATACCCTTCGCTGATTTTACGTGCGCTTCTTAATGAAATGCCTTTAATAACAGATAACTTATCGGGATCGGACTCGATTATATTGAGAGCTTCACTTCCGAACTTTTCAACGATGTCACGCGCTTTTGCCGGGCCGATGTTTTGTATTGCACCTGATGCAAGATAGCGGAAAATATCATCAGCACCTGATGGAGGTTTGATTTCAAATGATTCCGACTTAAATTGCTCTCCATACTGGGGATGAGTCATCCATGAACCGGATAAAACGAGGCGCTCTCCTTGAGAAACCCCCGGAAGGTTTCCGGCTGCTGTAATCATGCCATCGATCGTATCAAGACGCAGCACAGTATAACCGTTTTCTGCATTAGTAAAAACGATGTTGTTGACTACTCCCTCAATCATGTCATCCATCGTTACATTGTCTCCGTGTCAAACAATATCGTCACCGGACCATCGTTGATGGAACTGACGTTCATCATTGCACCAAACTCACCGGTTTCGACTGTAAATCCGGCATTTCGACATTCATCGATAAACTTCTCATAAAGAGGGATCGCAGTATCGGGACGCGCTGCTGCGGTAAATCCCGGTCTGCGGCTTTTACAATCGGCGTAGAGTGTAAATTGTGAAATCACTAAAATACTACCGCCGGCGGTTTTAAGGTCAAGGTTCATTTTGCCTTCGTCGTCGGCAAACACTCGTAAATTACAGACCTTTGCGGCGAGTTTTACAACTTCAGCTTCAGTATCGGTATCTTTGATACCTAAAAGCACAAGAAAACCTTTGTCGATTTTCCCCGTGACAATGCTATCTATTTCTACAGATGCTGAAGAAACCCTGGTAACAACTGCTCTCATCCATCATCCCTCCTAACATCGGTCACACCCGTTACAGACATAAGTTTTGCCATTGCAGAAACCAACTCATCCCGGTTTTTAACATCTACTACGATAGTGATTTGGGTTACACCACCACTCGCTGCTCTTGCGTTAAATGAAGCGATTTTAACATTAAGTGCATTTAAAACAGAAGCAACGTCGACAACGATTCCAACACGGTCAAGCACCTGTACGTCTATAGTTGTTGAGTAAAGGCTACCTTCAGTATCAGCCCATGACACACGGACCCACCTGCCACCCTCTTCAGGCTCCTTTAAAGAACTGATATAATTGCGGCAATCCTGACGATGTACCGATACTCCAAAACCGCGTGTGATAAAGCCAACAACGGCATCCCCGGGGATCGGTGTACAACATCGTGCAAACTTGACCAGGCAATTATCCAAACCCTCTACCATTACGCCTTTCAGGCGTTTTAAGCTTATATCAGCTTTAGGTTCGGGTGCAACCGAAGGAACAGGATCATCTTTTTTTGTTTTTGCGGCAATACGAAGTTCCTCACGCACTTTATTGACGACTTTCTGCGCAGATATTCCGCCATAACCTATAGCAGCATACATTTCATCAAGAGAACCAAATGAAGCACGTGAAAGGATTTTTGGGAGAATATCATTATGCATTGCTTCGGAGAATGTGATGTTTGCATGACGTAACTCGGCTTCAAACGAGAGCTTGCCATGAATGACGTTTTCCTCGCGCTTTTCTTTCTTGAACCACTGGCGTATTTTATTCCTTGCTTCGGGACTTTTGATTATATCAAGCCAATCACGGCTTGGTCCTTTTGCAGAATTTGAGGTCAGTATTTTTATGATATCGCCATTGCTGAGAACATGTGAATAGGGCACAAGGCGACCATTTACCATAGCACCTGTCATCCTGTTGCCGACTTCTGAATGTATACTATATGCAAAATCGATAGGTGTTGAGCCAAAAGGCAAGTTGATAACATCGCCGCGTGGTGTAAAGACAAAAACTTCATCAGCGAACATATCGACTTTCAGGGCATGCATAAACTCCTGAGCATCGCTATCCTGCTGTGACTCCAGCAATCGCCTGACCCATGCAAACTTCTCCTCATCGGCTACCTTACCGCCTTTACCCTCTTTGTATTTCCAGTGTGCGGCAATTCCGTATTCGGCAGTCTGATGCATTTCCCATGTACGGATCTGAACCTCAAAAGGCACACCTTCGCTACCTATGACGTTAGTGTGCAAGCTTTGATACATATTAGGTTTTGGAGTGCCAATATAGTCCTTAAAGCAACCGGGAATAGGGCGATATAACTCGTGAATATGCCCGAGAACATTATAGCAATCAGCAATATCGTTTACTATGATGCGAAAAGCGTGTAAATCCAGGACTTCGGATAAAAGCTTATTCTCGCTGAACATTTTTCTGTAAATACTGTATACATGTTTGATGCGTCCGGAGACCTGACAGGAAATACCGTACTCGCTCAGACGTTCTTCCAGTCTTAACTGCACTGTATTAAGAAAAGTCTCATCCTCAACATGACGCTCTTTCAGCCCCTCGATTATCTCATTACACGCCTGCGGATCGAGATATTTTATTGATAGATCCTCAAGTTCCCATTTCAGCCTTTGCATTCCGAGACGATGGGCAATGGGAGCGTACATTTCCATGGTCTCAAGTGCTTTTTCTCTTTGTTTTTCCTGAGCAACATACTCCAAAGTCCGTAAGTTGTGAAGTCTGTCTGCAAGTTTTATAAGAATGACGCGGATGTCCTGAGCCATTGCAAAGAGCATTTTGCGCAGATTTTCCATCTGCTCTTCTTCAGCACTGGTATATGTTACACGTGTCAGCTTGGTGACACCCTCAACGATTGCAGCGACATCCTTGCCGAACAACTTTTCGATTTCTTCATGAGTTACACTGGTGTCTTCGATACAATCGTGTAATAAGGCAGCACAGAGAGAGTCTTCATCCATTCCGATCTCTGCAACTATTTCGGCTGCTGCGAGAGGATGAGTTATAAACAAGCTGCCATCTTTACGAACCTGTGTACCATGAGCTTTGTTTGCAAAGTCAAAAGCAGCACGAATGCGATTGATGTCTGCACCCGGCATATATTCAAGTATGACCGCTTCAAGATCGTGGTATTTTTCAATAACACTTATCATACCGGCTCACTTTCCCGTATATCAAGAAGTTGCAACTGCACACTACTTCGACCTCTGAACTCATTGACTTGCGGTTCGAATGCTACATCAACGATAGAACCCTCTTTAACACCTAAATCTTCAACAGGAACGGAAAAGAAAATGCAATCCAGAGCAGTTCCCGATTTATCGATCTTTAAGCGAGAGTGCTGTCCTGATCCTATAGAAACTGTAGATAAAACAACAGCCTTCGTCATACATAAACGCGGTAGCGGATTTTTATTGCCAAAAGGCTCAAGTTGATCTAATGCTTTAATATTGTCCATTGTGAGCAGTTCGGGTTTTGTGACCTCAAAATCCAGTATCAACTCGGAGCCCGGTTTATCTTCACGACTGTCTTTGTAGAAGCTTTGATAGTAATCCACTATATGCTGTCGCAAAGCTTCTATGTTTTTTTCTGCGACTGTCACACCTGCAGCCATTTCGTGACCGCCATAGTTATCAAGAATATCCTCACATGCGCATAAAGCGTCATATATGGGGAAAGTGCCATAACTTCGGCAGGACCCCCGACCTAAGCCGTCATTATCGATGCTAATGATTATTGCCGGTAGTTGGTAGCGTTCTGCCATTTTAGCTGCAACGATTCCTGTTACCCCCTGATACCAGTCGCGGTGTGCCAATACTATTGGCCTGTCCGGATCTCCATCGGGAAGCATTTCAGTAGCTTCTTCAAGTATTCTCTGCTCCAGATTGCGCCGCTCGGTATTGAGGGAACATAGTTCCATCGTGAGAGCATCGGATTCTTCGATATTCTCAGTCAGCAGCAAATCGACAGATAGTCCGGACTTTCCCATTCTTCCTGCTGCATTAAGCCTTGGGGCAATAGAAAAACCAATAGTTGCAGCAGTAACTTTACCTAAGTCGGTATTGACTTCCTGCAGAAGTCGGCGTACTCCGGGGCGTGGTGTTGTGTTTAGTATATTGAGTCCGCGTTTTATCAACTCGCGGTTTTCGCCCATGACCGGCATTACATCCGCAACTGTCCCGATCGCAACGAGTTCACTATATCGCCTGAACATCTCGTCAGAGAGATGATCGCCCTCCAAGGCGCTTACCAGTTTAAAAGCCACACCAACACCTGCAAGCGATTTATATGGATAATCGCAATCGGGTCGTTTCGGGTCAACAACGGCACAAGCTTCCGGCAGAGTATCCCTGCATTCGTGATGATCGGTTATAACAAGATCAAGGCCGATCGATTCGGCGTGCCTGGCTTCTTCAATAGCAGTGATTCCGCAATCAACAGTGACTACAAGCTGTACACCATTTTTTTTGAGTTCATCCAGTGCTGTTTTATTCAGACCATAACCTTCGTCAAACCGTCCGGGAATATAAATGCTAAAATCCGCTCCTTTTGAACGCAACCATAGTGCCAGCAATGCACTGGAAGTCATGCCGTCAACATCGTAATCCCCATAAATCGCTATACGCTCACCGGTTTTGACGGCTTTATGGATGCGAGTGACAGCTTTATTCATATCAGCCATTAAGAAAGGATCATAGAAAACAGCGGGATCATCGCTGATGAGTGTTTGTACATCTTTGATGTCGGCAAAGTCTCTTGAAACAAGAAGAACTGAAACAAGCGGATTTACGCCACTGTGGTAGAACTCTTCGGCTTTGCTCCTGTCAAAACCGCGAACATTCCAATTTCTAAACTTCATGCCGGGTATCCACCTTCCATCGCTGCTTAAAACTAAACAGTATAACAAGGCAATAGTATATCAAAATATAGATGTGTTCTCAACTATTATCATAAATAAATTACAAGATATATGTATTGACTATCAGTTATAACTGGTATACTATTTAGATACCTATCAATGTGTGATAGTGAATTAAGTGTTTATGGAAGGGGTAATAATGATGTATTGTCCGGCTTGTGGAAACCAATCCAGTGGAAGTTTCTGTAACAAATGTGGAACGGCTATTCCAGGCAGCGCACCTCCGCCGGCTCCACCGCAAGACGAAGCGGCTCCACCGCCGCCGCCACCACCACCTCAGGATGAAGCGGTTCCGGCACCACCTCCACCGCAAGACGAAGCGGTTCCTCCGCCTCCGCCTGATCAAACGGCTCCGCCGCCGCCTCCACCACCGCCTCCGCAAGGTTATCCGCCACCTCCACACCAGGCGAATATGGCACCTCCGCCGCATGGAGCTCCACCATATCATCAGCCTCAACAGTATGCATATGCACCACCTGCTCAACCGGGATTTATTAGTGAAGTATACTCAAAAGCATTTGGATTTCTTTTCAAGAAGCCAATATTGCTTTGGGGTCTGTCGCTTCTCTTCTCCTTGATGTCATTACTTGCAGTAATATTTAGTATTTTCCCTCTTATCTGGTTACCGATCGTTCTGGTACTTCAACTGGGTATGATCAACATCTTCCTTTCCGCTTACCGTGGTATGCAGGTCAGCTCAACACAGTTGTTTGAAGGCTTTAGAGATGGAAAATTCCTCCGCAATGCAGGAGGTATGGGTTGGAAATACCTATGGTTGTTAATATGGCTTCTTATCCCGATAGCAGGACCTGTTTTGTTCTATATAAAGTACTATTCATACCGCTTTGTTCCATACATAATGCTCGCTGAGCCCGATATACTGGCTACCGAAGCGTTGAAGAAATCCATGGCACAAACAGACGGATACAAAGGCAAGATGTTCCTTGCAGAGTTTATTATCGGAGCTATTATCGGTGCAGCGGCTATGGTTTTTGCTCTTCTAATGCAAATCCCGTATATTGGATTATTGTTTATGGTGATCGGCGCAATACTGTACATTGCATTAATTGCTTTATTACCCCTCTTCATGGGTATTCTCGAGGCAGTTTTCTATGACAAGATATCCAAAGAGAAACCTCTCCCGTAAAGAGCTGTAAGTATCTTAGCAAACAAAAAAACACCTGCACATCAAGTTATGTGCGGGTGTTTTGCTGAGTGGTGTTTTTAAAGTCCGACCAAAGTTTCACCGACTTTAAAAATATCTCCTGCGCCAACAGTCAGGATGATATCACCCTTGCGTGCGATACTGCTGATTTCGTCGACCAACTCGGTAAAATCAGGTATGCACCTCGCTCCGGGCACAGCATCAGCAAGTTCGCTCGATGAGATACCTACATCATTATTTTCTCTTGCTGCATAGATTTCTGCAAGCATAACGATATCCGGTCTTTTTAACTCTGTTGCAAAATCGGAAAAGAGTGCTTTTGTTCTTGAAAATGTGTGTGGTTGAAAGGCAAGGATGGTACGCTCATACGCATCAAGGGCAGCGACTGCGTCGAGTAATGCATGCAACTCGCATGGATGGTGTGCGTAATCGTCATAAACATCAGCTCCGTTGAAGTTTCCTTTGTATTCAAATCTTCTGCCGACTCCGGTATAGCTATATAAACCTTCTTCGATCATCGCGGGAGGGATTCCGATTGCAAGGCACGCTGCAGTTGCAGCAAGGGCGTTTTCGAGATTGTGCATACCGGGTATTTGAAGGGTTATACTACACACTTGCTTACCGTCATAGAGAACGTCCATAGATGGCATTCGTCCTGTAATAGATACATTCACTCCACGCACCCTTATGGGTTCATTAAAGCCCTGCGTTTTCTCACCAAACCCGAATGTCAACATCTCGCGCCCAAGAGGTGAAATAGCCTCCATTGCATTCAAATTATCACCGTTGCATACAATATGACCTCGTTCCGGAACTAACGAAGCGAACTTACGGAATGAAGCCTTAAGATCATCCAAATCACTAAAAAAATCCAGATGATCGGTATCAACATTTAATATGACTGCGACTGTGGGGTGAAAGTTATGAAACGAGTTGTAATACTCGCAAGACTCAAGTACAATAATATCGCCTTTCCCTACACGACACCCTGATTCGAGAACTGGGAGGGTCCCACCTATCATGATCGTCGGGTCCGCGTTTGCGGCAAGTAATATGTGTGATACCATAGAAGTTGTTGTGGTTTTTCCGTGGACACCGGAAATGCAAACAGCATTATCGTACTCACGCATGATATATCCCCATGCTTGAGCACGTTCAAAAACCGGGATATTTAGCTCCCGGGCAGCTTTTATCTCGTCATTATCTTCACGA
>Ga0123355_10009953_pt1 | contig 14512 bp, 11 predicted proteins | sample TergutEmb28metaG_3_FD_89872 | JGI IMG/M metagenome (GOLD analysis project Ga0123355, IMG submission 89872) | Embiratermes neotenicus P1 segment gut microbial communities from Petit-Saut dam, French Guiana - Emb289 P1 | ecosystem: Host-associated > Arthropoda: Insects > Digestive system > Gut ...
ATTTCCCAATCAGTTTCTCAGTAATGGCAAAAGGTCATCGGGGAGTAATACATCCATCACGTTTTCTGTTTCTTGCCTTGCTGCCAAAGTTTCCTGTTCTCTAAGCCCTTCTGCGATCCAGTTTTTTAGCGAGTAGATCCGAACATTTATGTTTGGAGTAAGGTTCATTCTATTAACAAGAAATCCCGGCAAGGCAAGACCTGTTACGCTGTAGACAAGAACGCCTTCCTTGATAGGTTCAAGGTAAAGGTTTATTGAAACTCTTTCCGCTCTCATAACTCTGAAAATTGAAAAGTTGATGTCTCTAAAGTTGGTCAAGCTGTAGTTCAATCCGTGCATACCAAAAGAGAGATCACCTCGAAGATAAATGCTTCCGATATGTCTGTCCGTAAAACGAAGAAACATTGTCTCTGAAAATGGGAGCGTATCCGAAGGCGAAGGATCGGAAATCGGCCTTCTGTTTTGAGCGCTTTCGACTCGGGTTGTTTCTGCAAAAATATGTGCCGTGCCGCCGCTTCTTAAACGAAAGGTTTGATCCTGTATTTTTGAGATTCTTCCCAATGCGTTGTAAATGTCGAGTACGTCGAATTCTCTTTCGCTGTATGCACTGTGCGGAATTACTATAAGAGCCTCGATTATATGAGAAGGATTTTTCGCCCTGACACGACTCAAAAGATCGATTCCCGAATTTGAATCAGGATTTATCATTGGAGATTCGCCTCTCTCGATTGCGTTCCTTAGCCCCCATTCGTCCATCGCCATTCTTCTTTCGCTTCGTGTGAAGTACGGGAAAATGTCATCAAATGAGCGAAGTTCGATTTCAGGGGCAACTTCGATAACAAGTTCAGGTGCTTCAAAAAAGAGATACCCCTCGTATTCATCAACATAGATATGTTCTTCTGTGACAAAGTGTTCGCCGTTTTCGGGAAATTCCTCATCAATATAAATTTCTTCAGCGGCAGGAGTTTCCTCAGTAACAGGAGCTTCTTCAGTAATATAAATTTCATCGGCAGGCAAGAAATCTTCGTCATCAGATGATACTATACTAATGTCAAGGTATTCGGGATAATGGGCATTTTGATCTGAATCAGATTCTGCAAATAGAGGGGATATAAAAACAAAAAACAAAACCAAATAGATTAATGTTTTGGTCATAAAAAATCTCCTTAAGCGGTGACAGTCGAGGCTACCACCAATTTTAAAAACATTCAACATCATTAAAGGTGACAGCCACAAAATAAAAACGTGACAGTTGCACAATTTAAGTGTATAATAAATTTAACTGTAAATATAGGAGCCTTGCATGATTAAGTTTCCAATCGCACTCACTAAGCTGGAAAAGCAGCAATCGGCATACCGCAGACAAGCTGTCCGTATGGAGTTCCATATCAATGCTGATGTCCGAAATGAGTATAAATTAAACGACAGCCTTTTCGCTCTCACTGGAAATGTAGTTTTAATCGATCTTAAACAGTGCAGGGAATTAGCGGCTAAGTTCAACTCAAAGCTTAATGTGGATTCAAAAAATTCCGCTCACCCTGAACAGTTCATCAAAGCTGGAGAGCTTTACGCAATGGGGTTGATCGACGAAATCCTTCACTACGTGATTGCCCTTTATCGTCGGCAAGTTCAGGCTGATATTTTTGAAACTGCTCTCAACAGGTTGGAAACCAATCTTGGCGGAGACAAAACCGACGGCCTTCTAAAAACTTTTTCAGATCAATTTCCACCACGAGATGTTTACAAAGGTAAAAAAACTGTTGAGCAATATTTGAACAGTACAGAGGGAGACGAAAATTGCCGTGTCCTTTCTCTCGAGGAAACTTTGCTTTTGTCGCTTGCAAATCTTAACCCTGCTTTTAAGCCGTTCAAATTTTTGTTTGATGATAAAAAACTTTCAAGTGATACAGTTTATCCTGACGCGATTGAAGAATTAAAAGCTCACTTAAAAGATCTGCCGCCCTTCGGCCCTGACGGTATGAACCTTTGGGATTTTCTTCGTGCGCCGGCACTTGCTTCTCCCGACTCGTTATTAGGTCAACTTGAGTATATGCGAAAAAATTGGGGGCTTCTTGTTTCAAGGTATATATCTCGCTTGTTGATGAGTCTCGATGTTATCAGTGAAGAAACCAAGCCCGTTTTTTTTGGACCCGGTCCAAGCGAAGTGATGACTTTTGCGGGGCTTGATGAATACGAACACTTTAGCCCGGATCAGGATTGGATGCCTCAAACAGTGCTGATGGCAAAAAGCACGCTCGTTTGGCTTTTTCAACTTTCGCAAAAATATGACAGAGAAATTACACGTCTCGATCAAATCCCCGATGAAGAACTCGACGAGCTGGCTCGGCGAGGTTTTACGGGTTTGTGGCTCATAGGTTTGTGGGAACGAAGTCGGGCAAGCAAAACGATAAAACAGTGGACAGGCAACCCCGAAGCTGCTGCCTCCGCCTACAGCCTGCACGATTACGACATTGCGGGCGAACTGGGTGGCTGGGGTGCTCTCACCAATTTGCGTGAGCGTTGTTTGTATCGGGGAATACGGCTTGGCTCTGACATGGTTCCAAATCACACCGGGATTGACAGCCGCTGGATTGTCGAACATCCCGACCGCTACCTACAGCTTTCCTATCCGCCCTATCCAACTTATAACTACAACTGTGACAATCTTTCCGGCCGTGACGATATTACCGTTCAGATTGAGGAACACTACTTTTCACGCACCGACGCGGCAGTTGTTTTTAAGCGGATCGATAATCGCACTGGAGAAACACGCTACATCTATCACGGTAATGACGGTACATCAATGCCATGGAACGATACGGCGCAGATTGATTTTCTCAACCCCGAAGCACGAGAGGCAGTAATCCGTACGATAATTGGCGTGTGCCAGCAATTTTCAATCGTGCGTTTTGACGCTGCAATGACTCTTGCAAAGAGGCATATCCAACGGCTTTGGTATCCAACACCGGGAACAGGCGGGGCAATCGCCAGCCGTGCGGAACACGCCGTCTCCACAGAGGAGTTTAACCGCCGTATCCCAAATGAGTTCTGGCGTGAAGTAGTTGATCGCTGTGCGGTGGAAGCGCCGAACACTCTGCTTCTTGCCGAAGCTTTCTGGATGATGGAAGGTTACTTTGTCCGCACGCTTGGAATGCACCGTGTTTATAACTCGGCATTTATGAATATGCTCAAAAACGAAGAAAACGAAAAATATCGTATTACGATTAAAAACACTCTGGAGTTTGATCCAGAAATTTTAAAACGCTTTGTTAATTTCATGAACAACCCTGACGAAGACACAGCGGTTGCGCAATTTGGCAAAGGTGACAAGTACTTTGGCATTTGTGCATTGCTTGTAACAATGCCCGGTCTGCCGATGTTTGGTCATGGTCAAATCGAGGGCTTTGAAGAAAAATACGGGATGGAATATCGCCGCTCATATCGTGACGAAACACCTGACGGCTATTTGATCGGCCGCCATGAACATGAAATTTTCCCATTGATGAAACGCCGTGCTCTTTTTTCTGGCAGCGCCAATTTTAGATTGTACGATCTTTTTTGCAATGGTACAGTAAACGAAAATGTATTTGCCTATTCAAATCGAGCGTGGATAAGCGGCCACGAAGAAAAGGCACTCATTTTTTATAATAATTCGTGTTACGAAACATCGGGCTGGATCAGAATGAGCGATCCCGCTATTCCTCGAGAAGACGGCACAACATATAGAGACAGCCTTTCCGAAGCTCTTGCCGTTCACGGTGAGGAACATTACTTCACATTGTTACGTGAACAAAAATCAAACTTATGGTTTATTCGCTCCTCCAAAGCAATTTGCGAAGACGGTTTTTTTGTCAATCTGAAAGGCTACGAAACGCAGGCCTACCTTGACATTCACGAAGTCAAAGATGATGAATCAGAAACTTCCGTTTTCTGCGGCCGCAAGACAGGCCGCTGGGCAAGATTGAACAATGATCTAAACGGCAGAGGTGTCCCCGATCCGTTAGCCGCAATTAAAGACATCTTTTTGGGTGAACTCTATTATCGGTTTAACGAGCTTTTAAAACCAGAAATTATAATTAACATGAATAATTCATTACAAAAGCCAAAAAAAGAATTTGAGGCTTTTGTTGATTCGTTTAAAGAATCGGTTGAAGCGTTTGCAAAAACTGCAGCTTATTATATCGTAGGTGCGGATGGTGCTTATGACGCTTGGACTCCCGATTTACAAAAAAGCGGTTTGCCTGCAAACGATGAATTGACAGACAGCCCGCCCGCAAGCGAGAAGGCTTCCAAAGCCAAAAACGGTATTAGTACCCCAAAAACGTCAAAGATTGAAGCCTTTACACCAGTTGATACAGATACAATTCAAAAAGAATTTGAAGCATTTTTGGGTGAATTTAAAGCGTTAAACGACATAATAATAAACAACAGCGCACATCACAAGTTGATCGCTGAGTGTATATCCGAAGAAACAGGGGAAATATTACCGCTGCTCTACCCTGTCATATTCAGTTATGGTGTGTTATCGCTATTGCCCTCGATAATCGGCAAGGAAGCGACAGGCAGCCATGCGGCAGATCTCGCCTTTGATCATTGGGATTTAGGCCGTAAGTTACGTGAATTGTACCGCAGCTTCGGAGCTTCTGAAGGAGAGGCATGGCGCATAACGGACATTGTCAGGGCAGTTTTAAGCCGCACTGGTAACGGCGCAAGTTTTGCGGCGAAATTCTCGGCAGATTCTGCAGAGGAATTTGCGGCTCAGATTATCAATGCGAATTATAATGATGAGGACTTTAGGCGTATTTTGGGTATCAATATTTTTGATGATACCGCATGGTTTAACAAAGAAGGTTTTGAAGCTGCTCTGTTTTATTCATCGTTGTTGTTCATGACAAAAAGTTTTGTTAAAATTACAATTAAAGAGCGAATTGACTTCATTGCAAGTCTTTATGATGTGTTGTCAAAAGCAAAAGAAAAATCGGAATATCGTGTTGATAACTTGTTAGACGCTTTAACATTGAAACCTGCAAAGGGGAAAGCCGGAAAGAAGGGGTAGAAATATTTTGTTAAAGGACTATAAATATTAACAATACACATGAAAACAATGACTATTTAATTAAACAAATTATTACATACATCGGAAACAAACGATCCCTTTTAAATTTTATTACAAAGGGAATAACGCTTGTGCAGAAACATTTAAATAAAGATAAACTGGACATTTTTGATGTATTTACAGGTTCTGGTGTTGTTGCCCGTCATTGCAAACAGTTTTCCGATTCTCTCTTTGTAAACGATTTAGAAAAATATGCGGCAATTACAGGTGAATGTTATTTATCAAATAAAAGTGAAATTGATTTTACTGTATTGCAGGATTTATACAACAATCTTTTAAATGAGATTAATAATAAGCCGTTAAGAGAAGGAATTATTTCTGAATTATATTCTCCAAAAAACGATGACAATATTCAAAAAGATGAACGGGTATTTTATACACGCAGAAACGCAATGTATATTGACACAATGCGTGAACTTATAGAGACGGTTCCTGCACAATATAAAAAATATTTTCTAGCTCCGCTGCTTGCCGAAAGCTCTGTTCACGCAAACACTTCCGGCGTATTTAAAGGTTTTCATAAAAATAAAGAAACGGGTCTTGGTCAATTCGGCGGCAGTAATAATGAGGCGCTTTTTCGTATCAAAGGCGAAATCGAATTACCGTTTCCGATTTTTAGTAATTTTAATTGTGATTACAAAGTATACAACGGCGATTCAAACATAATTGTAAAAGAAGTTTCGGAAGTCGATCTTGCATATTTAGATCCGCCTTACAATCAACATCCATACGGCTCTAACTATTTTATGCTTAACTTGATACTCGAAAATAAGTTTCCAGAAAATATCAGCAAAGTATCTGGTATCCCTGATGACTGGAATCGTTCTGCATATAATAAAAAGCAATTTGCATATTCTTCGCTGTCTGAACTTATAACAAACATTAAAGCAAAATTTGTTCTTATTTCGTTTAATTCCGAAGGATTTATTTCACTTGATGAAATGAGAAATATGTTAGAAAAAATCGGAAAAGTAAAAGTGTTGGAAACATCTTACAATACTTTTCGCGGCTGCCGTAATTTGTCCAACCTTGCCGAACAAGGTTTACGCAATATTCATGTAACGGAATATCTATATTTGTTGGAAAAATGACATAAAAGGCTTGTTCGGCAACCAACCCGAGCCGAAGGTTCGCAGTTGCCGAACAAGCCCAGTTTACAATATGCAAAATATAGGATATTATATTACTCATGATGAAAAAAATACTAAAACTAAAATGGGTAGTACTCAGCATTACAATTTTAAGCTTAATTTGTCTCCTAATGTCATCATGCTTTAGGGATATTTATTGTCATAGTTGTCGAGATACAAGGAGATGCAGGACTTGTGATGGGAGAAGGCGAATATGGGAAGAAAGTGAAAGCGGACATATGGAAAATATTGTTTGCCCTCTATGTCGCGGATCAGGAAGATGTCGGCAATGTTTTGGAGTTTGGAGATCAAATAACATAGAAATAGAATGAGTTTTGCGCAACAACATTGTAATCTTACAAAAGTATTCTCAAAATGTATAAATCAATTTTCTCCTTTTTTTAAATCAAAAAATACGGTAATTTTTAATGAAAATTGTTTTGAGGTATTGAGCTATATTCCGGAAAATTCTATAGATATGGTTTATGCCGATCCTCCGTATATGTTGTCAAATGACGGGATTTCCTGCCAAAATGGAAAAAGGGTAAATGTTAATAAAGGAAAATGGGATAAAAGCAATGGATTTGAACAAGATACAATATTTCATGATGAATGGATTTCTGCTTGTCACCGTATTTTAAAACCTGAAGGAACAATATGGATTTCAGGAACTTATCATAGTATTTATCAATGCGGTTATATTCTGCAAAAAAATAATTTTCATATTTTAAATGATATTACATGGTTCAAACCAAACGCTTCGCCAAATTTAAGCTGCCGTTTTTTTACGGCTTCGCACGAAACAATTATTTGGGCAAAAAAAGATAAAAAAGCAAAACACACATTCAATTACGAAAATATGAAAAACGGATTATTTCCCGAAGATAAATTAAAAAAAGAAAATACACAGATGAGGTCTGTATGGTCAATAACAGCTCCAAAAACAGGAGAAAAAACCCACGGGAAACATCCTACGCAAAAACCATTGGAATTATTAAAACGTATTGTTTTGGCTTCTACAAATGAAAATGATATTATCCTCGATCCATTTTGCGGCAGCGGAACAACAGGAGTTGCTTGCAAGTATTATACAGATCGATCATTTATAGGTATAGAAATAGATAAAAGTTATTGCGGCTTGGCAAAAAACAGATTATTATAAACTATACATCATCGGGAAAAGTTTCACGTAACTTGTGATTTGCTTTTTCAAGATCAAACCCATTGGATGAAGATTCTACTCCCAATTCAAAACGAGCCGGCTGCTTGTTCATTATGCCGTCTATTTCAAGAATGTCGTGCTGCTGTGCCATAAGCAGCTTTTTGAAATGGCGAGGGCCGTCGACATTTTCGGGAGGGGCAGCACCTTCTCCGGCAATAAAGCGGGTTTTTTCGATATTTGCGGGTTGATACGAGGACATTATAATTATTTTAACAGTCCATTTTGCATATTCATAAACAAGTTCTTTTTTACCGCGAAAGTTAATGTCACCTAACTTGATTTTATCATGTAAATATTCTTTGTCACCGCAAGGCAGTTCGCAGTAAAAACGAAAGCGCAAAGTGCCGCTCCAGCTCATTCCTGCCTGTATTAATTTATGAATGTCTTCCATTGTGGAGTCATGGGAAATAATTGCACGCCGCCAAATATCCAGATTTACAATGCTTAGCTGGATCATTCGCCATAATTGACGCTGCCATTGTGATGTCTTTCCGCCGTGAATAACAGTAAAGTTACTCTGCCTGTAGTTGTCCATAGCGGTGCGTATCAGTTCTTTGATGTCAGTAAAAGTATCGATCATGCTGTCCAGCGAATTATCCATGGCAGTAACATCGGAGTCGGGCACAGTTTCGTCAAACGCAAGGTCTTCAAGCAAAGCCGCTGTATGTCCCTGAATTTGTGAAAGCACGATAAATGTATGTTTGGGCAGCCATGCCGCAAATTCTGCTTGAACTTCGATATTTCCTTTTTGTGATAACTGCTCCTGAAGTTTAGCGGAAAGTTCGATAACTGCCGTATGCAATTCCGCAACACGCTGCCTGAGTACCCCTGTATCTCGATCTGGAAACGGAGAGTAAGTTTGAATAAATTCTTCCATGTTATCCGCAATAAACTCTGTCAATAGCTCCCATTCATCATCATCAAGATCAATAACAGGCGGAACAAGACGGTTGATAACTTTTTCTACGTCGGTTTCATTTCGAAAAAAAGCGTCTTTGATATACGCCAAAACAACAAATTCCGAAATTGGAATATTAAGATCAAACAAAATGCTTTCGATAAATGTTCTGTCCGGCGGAACGGAAAAACTTTGCAATGTTTTTGTGTCGGGGATTTCCTTCCCGGCAAACCAGCAGCGGGTCTCAATTCCATAAGGCACAATATCTATTCGATTGGTTTTTTCGTAAAGAAATTCCTCAAGCGAAAAGGAAGGAACTTCCCTCATTCGTTTGCCGCCATACCAATAGGCAAAAGCAAATTGTTCTTCCATGCTGGTTCCCGGCCCAAGAAGGGCAAAGCTGTTTTCAAAACCGCTTTCTGCGGCTTCAAGCCATTTGTCCAATTCTGCTGTAGACCAATCTTCCATAGTTACTTTTGTCAGTTCAAAACTAGATTCTTGCCAGTTTAATGTACGGACAACAAAACGATCTCCGGGAACAAAAGCACATTCACGGTAAATGCCCCGCATATCAAGGGTGCGAATCGAAACTTCTGGAGGATCCTCGTAAAGATCGGCGTTAAACGCTGCTTCATTTTCCGGGTTTTCTCTGGCAATATATTGGGGGGCAAATTCTTCGCCGTATAAGCTGTAGTATGGGTACAAATCTTCGGGCGGAGATTCGGTGGTTGTTGTTGGAATAAGTTTACTTCTCCAGAAAAACTTGTACCTGTGAGGCATTATCAGCGGATTCGCAAAGGGAATGCACCTGTGCCCGGGGATCAGTATGCCGTTAATCAATTCCAGCCGTGAAGGAGTAATTGTAAAAACTGCGGATTCAAAGCAGCCTCTGCGGGAAACCCAATGGCGATTATCTTGTCTGAAAGCTATTTTTCGATCATCAAGGTAGCTGCCGATTTCTCCGTGAAGCCTTTTGTTGCGTTTTTGCCCTGTATTCTGGACATAGAGAACAATGTCATCCAGCGTAAATGGCACTGTTGTATTATCGAGAAATTCATATAGTAATTCTTCCTGTTCCAAATCCATTTACTTTATGATAAGATGAATATTCACATTAAATCAATAAGGAAAACATGATGATTTACAAAGATTTTGGCAAAACAGGAAAAAAAGTTTCAATGCTCGGTTTTGGCGCGATGCGGCTGCCAATGATGAAATCAAACGACAAAGAGATCGTAAATGAAGAGCTTGCAGTGCCGCTCATGCAACAGGCTTTTGACATGGGGATAAACTATGTTGATACAGCTCCGTCTTATTGCGAATCACTAAGCGAGAGTGCGGTTGGCAAGGCATTAAAAGGGGGGTATCGGGACAAAATATATTTGTCTACAAAAAATCCCATCAAAGATGATAGCGGCGATAATTGGACAAAGCGGCTGGAAAACTCTTTAAAAAATCTTGACACAGATTATATAGATTTTTATCACTTTTGGGGGATCGGTCTGGAAGGTTTTAATTCATGGCAAGGCTTAAAACATGGCCCGATCGAGGCGGCCTATAAAGCCAAAGAGCAGGGACTGATTAAACATATTTCATTTTCTTATCATGATTCACCCGCTAATTTCAAACCGATAGTTGACTCCGGCATTTTTGAATCGGTGTTGATTCAATACAATTTGCTGGATCGATCTAACGAAGAAAATATCGCTTACGCTAAATCCAAAGGCTTGGGTGTAATTGCGATGGGCCCTGTTGGAGGCGGTCGTCTTGGTGCGCCCAGCGAAAAAATTCAAGGGCTGTTAAAAAGACAAAGAGTCAGCACTGCGGAATTGGCAATGCGCTTTGTATTTACCAACGAAAATATCGACATGGCTCTGTCTGGTATGAGTAACTTAAATATGGTTAAGGAAAATTTTGAGATCGCTTCACGCATTGATCGCCTAACGGAAGAAGAAGTTTTGCACATAAACAAAATGATTGAAGAAAACAAAGAGCTTGCCAAACTTTACTGCACAGGCTGCAATTATTGCAGACCATGTCCGCAAGGAATCGAAATTGGACGGATTCTGGATATAATGAACCTTCATCGTGTATTTGAAGTAACTGAACACGCAAAACAAGCTTATTTCGAATTGATTAATGGGTTAATGTGGCAAAAGAGTGCTTCTGCAGATAAATGCACTGCCTGTGGTGAATGTGAAAAAAAATGCCCGCAAAAATTGCCGGTTATTCAACAGTTGGCAGAAACACACGCAGCTTTGGCATAGTGATCGAGCCTGTCCAAAAACTGCGAACCTTCGGTTCGGCCAGTTTTGGGACAGCCTCGATCATCATGTAAAACAAGGGGTTCAAAATGGTGCAATTAAATTTAGATGATTATATCAGAAAAGTTTCGGATTTCCCTAAAAAAGGTATTCTGTTTTATGATATTACAAGTATTTTAGCGTCTCCTATAGCTTTTAATTATTGTATCGATAAAATGGTCGAAATCTACAAGGATAAAAACATTAACGCTGTTGCCGCAATTGAAGCTCGGGGCTTTTTGTTCGCTGCTCCGTTTGCTTACCGTATGAATATTCCGATAATTCCTGTTCGCAAAAAAGGAAAACTCCCCGGTGTTACGCTGGCAAAAAAATACGATCTTGAATACGGGCAAGCGGAAATAGAAGTTCATTATGCCGATATTCCCAAAGGCAAACGTATTCTTTTAACCGATGATCTGATCGCCACCGGGGGAACCTTGAACGCTTCACGAGCTCTTTTGCTTGAAGGCGGAGCGGAAGTCCCTGAAATTTTCGGCGTTGTAAGTTTGCCGTTTCTTAACTATAAAAATGTTTTAGATCCTACACCTGTTACTTCGTTAGTTGAATATCACGGCGAATAGCTTACAAGGAGGGACATTCGCTTTCCGTTATTTTTTGTCCCTGTTGCTTTTTTGTTTTTATTTTTGTAAGATAACCCATGAATAAAAAACTATCTTATGTCCTCGTGACGCCTTATGCAATCCAAAAAAGCAGAACCGGGGGGATTCTTGCCCGTTTGTTTTCAAGAACCGATTTAGAATTGGCAGGAGCCCAAATCTTCGCCCCTGATGCTGCGTTTACCAACACCTATTCAGAAGCACTTCGGCAGAGAACCGCAGCAAATCAGCCTCCCATTCTTGCCGACTATGTGAAACAACATTTCAGCCCTTCCGACGGCAAGCCTCACAGGGCACTTCTCCTTGTTTTTAGAGGAGATAACCCTTGCGATCAGCTTCATAATATTTGCGGGCATTTTAATACCCAAAAAGTAGAGATTGACGCTCTTTGCGGAGAAACTATCCGTGACACATACTCAGACCTTATTTACAGCGATGATAATCCAAACGAAGTCCGATACTTTGAGCCTGCTGTCTTAACTCCAAGAAATCAAGAAGAGGCCGACAGTGATTTGCGCCTATTCGCTGGTTTCCTTGAAGGCAAAGAAAACCTTGTTCAGAATGTTACATATCCCGATCCGTCAAAAATAGAAAGAACCCTTGTTATAATTAAACCTGATAACTGGGTTTATAATTCTTTACGCCCCGGTGCAATTATCGATATATTTTCACGTACAGGTTTGCGCATTATCGGCCTGAAGGCGCACCGTTTTTCGCTGGCTCAAGCACTTGAGTTTTACGGCCCTGTCGAAGAAATACTCTGCAAAAAACTTTCGCCCAGGTACGGCAAAAAAGCAAAGGAGCTTTTGGAAAAAGAGTGCGGTTTTACGTTAAGCGAAACTTTAGCCGACACATTAACCAAAACTTATGGCGTTGATTGTGCTGTTGATCAATTTCACCAGATTGTCGAATTCATGTCAGGCAAACGTCCTTGCGGTCAATCCAAAGAAGAAATGGAAAAACTCGGCGAAATAAAATGTATGATTCTCGTCTACGAAGGTGAAAACGCTGTTGCCAAGATACGTGATGTGTTAGGCCCCACCAACCCCCTTGAAGCTCCCGACGGCACTGTCCGCCGTGAGTTCGGCTTAAATGTTATGGTCAACACCGCCCACGCCTCAGATTCGGCAGAAAGCTACGAACGTGAGCAAGGGATCGTTCAAGTGAACAAAAACATGACGTGTGCGATTATCAAGGAATACTTGGGCGGTTAATTCTGCCCTAAGGCCCCTTCGTCTATCGGTTAGGACACAAGATTCTCAATCTTGTAAGACGAGTTCGACTCTCGTAGGGGCTAGGACAAAAATGACGCTTAATAAGGAGGGTATGTGATGAAACTAAAAGGAGCAGCAATAATGATGGCTGCGGTTTTAGCGCTCGCAATAATAGTCGGAGTCGTTACCAACTTGCGATATACCGGCGAAACCGATACGTTCAACTCTGCAAACTTTGTAAATGTCAGATCGGAACTCACTGCCCTTACCGCAGATACTTCGCATGGGTTAATATCCGTCAATTATATTGAACATCTTAACGACAATTTTTATAACCGTTTTTCTTTTTCCCATCGAGAAAAATACACTGCTGTCTGGATTGTAGAAGAGCTTTTGGCAATGGGGTACACATGGGACAATATAGAAGTGCAGGAATTTGCTTGGGATGATATACGGCACTTTCATTTTTGGACACCTCTGTATGATATTCCCGATCTGGGTTCGGAATATCGTGATATAGTGAATGTTTGGGGAAGTTTTGTATTTAACATTCTACTTACTCTTGATCGATCCTCTTTCGCAAATTTTGGAGTAAGAGCTTCACGTTTGAGCCAAAATGTGATCCTTACCGTACCCGGACAAAGCGACAAAAAGATAATAGTCGGTGCTCATTACGACAGCCTCATGTTTCCCGGAGCCAGTGACAATGCTTCAGGGACAGCGCTGCTTTTAGAAAGCGCCCAACGTATGCGTAGCTTAAATAATTATCACACCATCGTTTATATTTTTTTCGGGGCGGAAGAAATGGGTTTGTTTGGAGCCGGTTATTTTACCGAGAGCCTCACACAGCAGCAACAGGACAATATTTTGTTTATGGTCAATGCAGATGTACTCATTGAAGGGTCGGACATTTTTTATGGAGCCGGGTTTGACGCAAATGGAAGCTCGGGAGCAAATCATATAACAGAAATATGGGACAACATTGCAATGGACTTAAATGCCCGATATGAAATAAACCTCAATGCCTGGCCTAACGGCATTTTTTCGCCAAGCGACCATCTGGCCTTTTTGCCTCATGGTCATACAGTAATGAATCTGATAGGTATGGATGCTGTAGTCGATTTTTCTGAAATGGAAGTTAATTGGGATTTTTATATGTTGATTTATGAAGAAATGTTTAGGGTATTGCACAGCCGGAGGGATTGTTTCCATTACATTAACAAAAACTGGCCCGGGAAAATCGATGCAAATATGCGGGCGTTTTCTTTGTTTTTAGAAGAAATTCTGCTTGCAGTATATTAGAGAGGTACGACATGAAAAGTAGAAATCAAGTTTTCCGCTATATTACTTTAGGCTTACAAATTATTGCGATTGCGGCATATTTCGTTCCTTCTCTGTTTATGAGGAGTACTTTCGGTTTTGGATGGCTTGTATTGGGCGTCATACACACGGGAGTGTTTTGCGCAGTGTATTTCAGAGACGCCCGCCGCCGCACTGCTTTAAGTATTATTTTGACAATCGCAGTTATACTGTATTGTTTGATTTTTGGAAGCTTTTATACATATTTGTTGTCGGAAATAATGCACATTGGCATTTTTTCGCCTATAGTCGTCTATTTTGTGACTTCATTACTTGCGATTACCTTTGCCCTCGCCGCTCCGATAAGGCGGCAAGTAAAGCCGGAATCGGTTCAGGAATCGACTCAAGAGTCGGCTCAAGAGCCAGCAATTGAGGAAAATTTAGATTGTTGTACAGCATAAAATCCTATTGACAATTTTCATGTTATACATAAAACTAATGACAGTGATAATTATAATGTGCTATGTTAACTTTCTAAACGCCACATACAGCCCAAGTCTGATCGCCGTAAGAAGCAGTGCTGGCAATAATATAGTACCCCCCCCCCCCCCCCCCCCCCCCCCACCCCACAAAAAAACAAAAAAAAAAAAAAAAAAAAAAAAAAAAAAAAAAAAAAAAAAAAAAAAACTTTTGTTTAGGGTATTAGGGGAACA
>Ga0123355_10009954_pt1 | contig 14512 bp, 14 predicted proteins | sample TergutEmb28metaG_3_FD_89872 | JGI IMG/M metagenome (GOLD analysis project Ga0123355, IMG submission 89872) | Embiratermes neotenicus P1 segment gut microbial communities from Petit-Saut dam, French Guiana - Emb289 P1 | ecosystem: Host-associated > Arthropoda: Insects > Digestive system > Gut ...
ATTTGCGGTTCTCTGTATGCATTTTGTGCCTCCTTATAAAAAGCGGCTTTGCCGCTTTTAACGATAGATGCCAGATAACGAACTATTCCCATACCAAGCGGAACTGCGAACGTTTCAACGCAGTTCCCTTCCGGGATCCCGCACAAAACTGATTTCGAAAGAACGCGACATACAATTTTTAGCAGTTTCCTAGTCTACAAAAAAGCGGCTACGCCGCTTTTAGCGATAGACATCAGATGGGTTTCCTACAGGTACGGATAGAGTAGCTTAGATAATAGGCTAAGAGCGGTGTTGTGTAAATGAATTTTGCGTTTTGTGTAATAATTAATGAATTGGCATCCATATTTCCCAGGTTTTGATGGTTGTGTTTGCGTCGCCCTCCAGTATAAAGCGTTCTAAATGCGGAATATCTTCTCGGCGGCGGTAACCGCTTTCGTTAAACCACTCTGTTAATATTCTTGCATATGCCTGTGATACATTTTCTGCGTTTCGTCTGTCTTTAAACGTAAACACAGCCCAATCTGCTGTGGGTACTTCTTCAAACTCTGCTTCGTCATATACTTCACCGGAAATACCACATAATAAGTTCTGGCTTGCGGCACCCCCCATTCCATTCCTAAGTTCGTCCAGGGCAACCCCCGCTACGGCTTTAACACTGCCACCTGTGGATTTATAGTCTATCGCCGCTGTTATATATGGCGTAAAGGTCTTGGGTGTGCCACTAAAGCCTACATTTATTTTTGCTTTTGTATCTTGCACACTAATTATAGAAATATCGCCGTACCTTTCTTTAACATCGGCAGGGAGTTCATAGCTCTCATTAGTCTTTTGTTTATGGCGAGAATCAAACACTATTTCAGAGTTCCATAGCGAAGCAGGTTCGGCTTGCCCTTCTTCTACAGACATGTATCCGGCGACCCCTATTACCCGGAAGGCATTGCGCTTTTCTATTCTAAAATTAAGCGGCCCGGCACCTTTTATTTGTAGCGCAAACGATATCGGCGGGTAGGTTTTAAGGGCCACTCCAGATTTACGTGCAGAAATGGGTGTTGTGCCGTGCATTTCTTTGAATGCGCGTGTAAATGTTGTTGGCGATTCGTATTGGTATTTAAGTGCCACATCAATTATTTTATCATTGCTGTTTTGAATATCAAAAACGGCCTGCGATAGCCGCCTGCGCCGGATGTATTCCGAAACAGGCATGCCCGCCAGGAATGTAAATAACCGCGAAAATTCGTATACCGAACAACCGGCGATTTTCGCAAGCTCATCATAGGGTATTTCTTCTGTTAAGTTGTTTTCTATATGCCGCAAAACGGCGTTCATTCCCGCAAGCAAATCCATTTTATCAACCCCTAATATGATGGAGCGTAACAAAACTATCCCAAATTTGCAAGAAATGTAAAGAACCATACCCGCATACACATTAGAATATAGAAAAGAGGCTTCGCCACTTTTGTTGGCGGATACAAGTGGAACTGCAAGCAGTTTCCAACAAGCATAAAAAAAGGAGACCAACCATGAGCAAACCAAAAATGATTTTCCAAGCAGTAGCACCCGGGCAAAGCGTAGAGGAACTAAAGAAAGAACTGACCGAAAAACACGGTACAGCAGAGATGAAGGTCATAGACGGTTCAAGCATGAACCCAGAGGAGTTAAGGGCCACACTAGAAAAAATGGGCATGAGTACAGAGGATATCAATAACGTACTATCCGAAGCCAAAAGCAATCAGAAGAAACCTGGCATGTTTCAAAAAATACAAAACGCGCTTTTGTCATAAGAATCACATACAAATGACGCATGAGGTGAGAGTCCACCATGAAAAAATACATCCTAGCCCACCCATATGTATTACTACTGGCGACAGTGACACTGGGGCTACTACAAGGGCTAATAGCCTACACTAGCCTGGTAATAGGCAACATAATTGATGCCATATCAACTGGAAACAGGGATAGATTCTTCTCCTATATAATAGTGGCCGCAATAGTAGTACCGTTAATATGGCTATTAGGATGCCTAGGGATTCGCATGGGGCTTGCCTACGGCATGAAATCCAAACGCACCCTGCAAAAGGATTTTTTCGACAGCGTACTGGCAACAAAAATATCAGACTTTAACCAGATAAACAGCGCAAAATATATTTCCATGCTAAACAACGATATAAATACCGTTGCCGAACGATATTTTTCAGCCGTGCCGCAGTTTACAAAGGATTCCCTAACCGTAGCATTTGCGATAATTGCCATGGCTATAATAAACCCAGTAAACGCACTAATAGCCACCGCAACTGCCGCCCTACCCCTAGTTGCGCCCATGCTGTATTCTAATAGGCTGGCAAAGACGCAACTGGAGGTAAGTGCCCGTAAAATCACATTTAACCAAAAAATCAAGGACTATCTATCCGGCTTCGAGGTAATAAAAACATATGGCGTAGAAAATAACATCCGGCCTAGATTTTACAACTCCGCCAATAATTTGATGAAAGCCACCTATAAGGCCGGGGCAGTTGTTTCAGATGTAGGTGCACTAACCGTTGCAATAATGATGGGTGTGACATTTATGAACTACTTTGTAGCCGGATACTTTGTACTGCGCGGGGATATAACCGTTGGTGGTGTGGTAGCAATTGTTGGCCTAAGCACCCATATACTGCAACCCATGACGCTGGTATCCAACCATATAAGCGGCATGAAATCCACAAAAGAGATAAGCAAGCGCATATTGGATGTGATGAGCCTAAAAGACTGCACCATCCGCGATATTAAAATAAGCACACCTGTTAACAGTATAGAGTTTAAAAATGTAAGCTTTGCCTATGACACAGAAGAGAAATGGAGTGAAACCGAAAAGCCTCATGCAATAACGGGCTTTAGCTACAGCTTCAAAAAAGGCGGCAAATACGCCATCGTAGGGGCTTCCGGCTCAGGCAAATCTACCATCGCGAAACTGATTATGGGGTACTACGATAACTATGAGGGCTATGTAAGGGTGAACGGTCACAGCATCCACAATATAGCCAGAGAAAACCTATATAACGCAGTGTCCAACCTACACCAAAATGTATTTATACTGGATGATGACCTACGTAACAACATTACCCTATACAACAATTACAGCGATGATGAATACCACATGGCCCTAACAAAAGCCAACCTACTGGATGTAGAATCCCGCTTTACAAACGCCTCCAACAAAGGTCTAGGCGAAGGCGGCAACACCCTATCCGGCGGCGAACGCCAGCGTATATCAATAGCACGCGCAATAATAAAGGGCAGTGAGGTAATGGTTTTAGACGAAGCCACAGCCAGCCTGGACAATATAGTTGCCCACGACATAGAAAATACCATACTAGAGATGAAAGGTTTAACCTGTATTTTTATCACACACCGATATTCTAAGGAAACACTACAAAAATGCGACGGCATACTGGTTATGAAAAACGGTGAACTGCATGAACACGGCAGTTATGAAGAACTATACAAGAAAAAAGGCCATTTCTACAACCTATTAAACTCCGCAAGCTAAAAACTGTATAGCCCTCCGCAATTATGGCGATGATTCCCATAAAAGAATAAGGGAGCAAGCCATGCAAACCAGCGAACGAGTAGTAGTGATTAAAGGCAACGCAACCAATTGGTACAGCCAAGCAGTATTTATCCTAAACCCAGGCATAAGCCCAAACGATGTTCCAATAGACTTCGTAGCGGAAGCCGAGAAAATTATCTTCGATTATATGGCCAAAAAAGGCGGCGTAGCCGCTTTTAACGATAGACATCAGACCAGTTTCCAAGTCTCTAAAAAAAATGGCCTTACCGCACCAAGCGCATGTGCTAGCACAGAGCTTGACGGTAAGGCCAAAAGGCGTTTCCCACGTGGGGTTTTGCTTTATATTTTGATGGCACTAGCGTGTGTGGGTATGGCGGTAATTTTTGGCCTGGGATTGCTTAATTAAACAATAAACCGTAAGAACTCCACACGCACATGCTCCCCGTATAACTCTCCGCCTTCATAATCAAATAAATGCGTCTCCACAGAGCGTACCGCCCCGGCACCTTCCACGGTAGGGCGTAGCCCCACATTTGTAACACCGTTATAGCACTGCCCACCCAACACAACACGGGATGCGTAAGCCCCGTCAGCAGGAAGAAACTTCTCCGCTGGCGGGTATAAATTAATAGTAGGAAAGCCAAGCGTGCGCCCAAGCCGCCGCCCCGGGGTAACACACCCCATTAAGAAAAACGGATACCCTAATAGTGTCTCCGCCTCTGCAAGTTTACCGGCACCCAGCAACTCCCGTATAGTAGAAGTGCTAGTCTTAACCTCCCCTACCCCGGCCCCATGATGCCCTACAACATGAACCTGTGCGCCATACCTCTTGGCCATCTGCCTTAAAGTATCCACGGTACCCGCACGCTTATTCCCAAACCGATACCCCGCACCCACAACAACAACCCGCGCACGAAGTTCCTCAAAAATTCTACGACAAAACTCCTCCGGTTTAAGTGCGGCAAAATCGCGGCTAAATTGGTACTCTAGCAAGTAATCCACACCCAGCCCACCGGCTAAGTACTCCCGTTCATAACCGGTAAAAAGCGGTTTATACCCCCCATCAACCAGCACCCGATACGGATGCGGTTCAAACATAACCAAGGCACTGGCAAGTTGTGTTTCTATGCCACCGCTCACCAGCTGCATAATTTCCGAAACAAGTGCCCTATGCCCCAGGTGAAAACACTCAAACTTACCCACAGCCAGCACGCAAGGTACAGGCATACATATTTTTTCACCCCTAAGCGTTATCACATCATAACCTCCAAGCGAAGCCTAGCCGCCGTATTATCCACCGTAAACAACCCAATCAACCCCTCCGGCCCATGAAGCCAAACCTTCCCCTCATAACCGCTGGGCATTTCCACAAGCTCAAGCGGAAGTGCATTCCCGTTCTTGGCCATGGTAATCCCTTCCGGTGAAACATAGGCCCTGGGAAAAGGCAATACATCCTCCACCGGCAACAAAAACCCAGCAAGCCCCCCGTCAGAAGCCGCCTCTCTAATCTGCGTAATCTTAACCGCCGTATCCAAGTTAAAATCCCCTGTACGCGTACGCAAAAGCGAGCCCATAGCCGCCACCGTACCCAAAGCCTCACCAATATCCATACACAAACTACGGATATAAGTTCCCTTAGAGCATGTTACATCAATAGTAAAACAATTATCCGCCGCCCTAAACTCCACCACCCGTATCTCCTTAATATCAATAGCCCGGGGCTTCCGCTCCACAACCTGCCCTTTACGGGCCAGTTCATAAAGCTTCTTCCCGCCAACTTTAAGCGCAGAATACATAGGCGGTACCTGCATCTGCGGCCCACGAAATTTATCAACCACTTCGTAAATAGCATCCGCATCAAACGTTACCGGCATGCGGCTAAGCACCTCCCCGGTCATATCCCCGGTATCGGTAGTAACGCCCAGCATAACCTCTGCCACATACGATTTATCTTGCCCGGTAATCATATCCGCAAGCTTAGTGGCCCGCCCCAGGCATATTGGAAGCACACCCTCCGCCTGCGGGTCAAGCGTGCCGGTATGCCCAACCTTAACCCCGGTAAGCTTGCGCACAATGGCCACCACATCATGCGATGTATACCCGGCCTCTTTATAGACATTAAAAAAGCCCGTCATGGGCCTCAACTCCTTTAATATAAACTTACACAATCATAGCGCAATGTAGCAACAAGTTCAATAATTTACTACAAGACGGCTAACGTTATATGAGGAACCATATGTATGCGGCCTTCGCTACAAATAGCTCCCTCCATTTCGATGCATTAATCCTGTAGTGAATTTGCCCGAACCCCCCGCAAATGACAAAAATAAAACGCCATACCAGCCACCACCAACAAAAGCGACAGCGCAATAAAGCGAATTAGTAGCACATTAGATAAAAAATTAATAGTAACAATAGCCTCGGTAAAATGGTCTGTTCCCAACCGCGAGTGCATAAAAATATCCAACCGGCGCGACAATGTATCCTTAATCGGCTGTATAATAACCACAAATATAATAGAAAGTACGGAGTACGCCTTCATTTTCCCAACATGAATATTTTCGCGACCCATGGTTGACATAAAAGCCCACGTCAAACACGCGTGCCAAAGAAATATCGCAACAACCCCAGCAATATAAACCACCGAAGGCATTACAAATGTAGCACCGCCATGGTGATGCGAAAAATGCAATAAGTTCTTAAGCGGTACTTGAAGGGCTGTAACAGCCACCATAGCAACTATACAAACAATATGCAGTGCGAAGGAAATCACGGCCATCAGTTTTATCGGCCTTAACTCGAAGGCTCTTTCTGTATTTTCACTGTGCGTTCGCCATGCGCCCCTTATTTTTATCCTCTATCTCCAAGTCCAGGCTCAACCCGTAGCCTACATTGTTCATCATAATTATTTATTAACCACTGTAGCCATATTGCACAGAAGCTCGCGTGTAAGCAACTCTAACACCTGCCGCAACACATCATCAATAGTGCCAACAATAGTACACCCAGCCGCCATCCTATGCCCGCCGCCGCCAAGTGAAGCCGCTATACGCCCAACATGCAACTCACGCGAGCGCATACTTACCTTAATTTGCCTTTGTACAGCGCAAGGCGTGGCATCATCGCCCGTAGCGGAAACCTCCCCAGCATCTGCATCCTTAACCTTAGTATGCCGTTCATACAAAAATAGGGCCACCTCTGCGCCCCTGGTATTCATCAAATATTCAACAACTGTATCAGTATCGGAAGAATCGGCTCCAACGCTTTCGAACATTTCTCTGGTCATATGCGTATAAACAATACGCCCGTCCTGTGCCTGCCCAGCCGCGCCAAGGGCAAGCCCAAAAGCTTTAGCCGCCTCAAAACTATGCCTATGAAGCATTTCGCTATAAATATCCGTAAACGGAATCCCCGTTTCCATAAGCCTAGCGGCCGCTTCCATTGTAGACCTACTGGTAGACGAATATCTAAACCCACCCGTATCCCCAACAATACCGGAATAAATAGCCGTGGCGATATCGGTATCAACATCCGTGATAGCCTCAATCACCGCAAGCACCATCTCCGCAGTGGAGGAAGCATACGGGTCAATAAAATTATAAGTGGCAAACCCATCATTAGTTTCATGATGGTCTATACATACGGTAGTAACAGCCCTATCAAAAAGTGCTTGATTAGCACCCAGCCTCTCCGCGTCCGCACAGTCCATTGCTATAAAAACATCCACAAAAAGGGCCTCCGTTGGCCCTTTATGCAAATACTCCCGTCCGGGAATAATACGATATTTAGCCGCAGTAGCCTCAAGCACCACCGCAACCTTTTTCCCTAACTTACCAAGTGCCATCGCAAGCCCCAGGCATGAGCCTATGGTATCACCATCTGGCCCTACATGCCCGGCAATTACGAAGTTATCGCGAGTCTTTAGCAGTTCAACTATCTGTTCCACGGTTAACCTCGTCTATTAGCTTACGCATGCGCATGCCGTATTCTATTGAATCGTCAAAAACTAGGGTAATCTCCGGTGTTACGCGTAGGTTTATAACCTCTGCTAACCGCCGCCTTATAAACCCTGTGCCGCTTTTTAGGGCCTCCATGGTGTCGGCTTGTTTTTCCTTATCCCCCAGCACGCTTACATAAATTTTGCAGTATTTCATGTCACTGGTAGTTTCGGCACGCATTACGCTTACTACAGAGCCTATGCGCGGGTCATGCATTTCGGAGCGTATTACCTCCGCCGTAACCCGCGCAATCTCGTCGTTGATGCGTGTCAGCCTTGTGCTGTTTCGCTTCACCTTGGTACTTCCTCCATTATAAAGGCTTCAACTTTGTCGCCTTCTTTTATGTCGCTGTAATTTCTAAATACCATACCGCATTCGTAGCCGGTGTTTACTTCGCGTACGTCGTCTTTAAAGCGGCGCAGTGTGTCTAGATGGCCGTCGTAAATTACGCGGCCGTCACGCACTATGCGTATCTGTGACGCACGGGTTACCCTGCCGTCTGTGATATAACAGCCCGCAATGGTTCCGATAGATGACGCTTTGAATATTTGACGGATTTCCGCGTGGCCTATTACTTTTTCAACGAACTCTGGATCTAGCATACCCTTCATTGCGGCGGATATGTCATCTATTGCGGAATAAATTACGCTATAAGTGCGAATATTTACACCTTCAGACTCGGCGGTGGATTTTGCGCTGGTATCCGGCCTTACGTTAAAGCCTAGGATAATCGCGTTTGAGGCAGATGCTAACATTACGTCAGATTCGTTGATTGCACCTACGCCAGTGTGGATAATTCTTACGCGTACTTCATCGTTTGTTAGCTTATCTAGGCTTCCCTTTAGTGCCTCTACGGAGCCTTGTACATCGGCCTTAACTACAATGTTTAAGTCCTTTACTTGCCCGGCCTGTATTTGGCTGAATAAATCGTCCAGTGATACTTTGCCTGCGGACTTTATCATGCTTACGCGGCCTTTTGCTACTACTGTTTCAGATAGCTGACGGGCCTGCTTATCGTTTTGGGCGGTGTATAGGATATCGCCGGTCACGGGTACTTCTGCCAAGCCTATGATTTCTACCGGGGTGGATGGGCCTGCTTCTTTTAGGCTACGCCCGCGGCTGTCTGTCATGGCACGTACTTTACCGTAGCATGCGCCTGCTACTATGGAATCACCTGTTCTTAGGGTTCCGCTTTGTACCAGTACCGTTGCTACTGGGCCACGACCCTTGTCAAGCTTGGCTTCTATTATGCTACCACGGGCTGGCTTGTTGGGGTTGGCGCGCAGTTCTTTCATTTCTGCTACTAATAGAATCATTTCAAGCAACTGGTCTATGCCTGTTCTTTGCAGGGCACTTACCGGCACTGTTATGGTTTCGCCGCCCCAGTCTTCAGATTGCAGGCCGTGTTCGGTTAGCTCTTGCTTTACGCGGTCTGGGTTTGCACCGGGTTTATCCATTTTGTTAATGGCTACTATTATTTCTACCCCGGCGGCCTTAGCGTGGTTTATGGCTTCTATTGTTTGTGGCATTACGCCATCGTCTGAGGCTACAACCAGTATTGCTATATCCGTGACTTGTGCGCCGCGCATACGCATGGCTGTGAAAGCCTCATGGCCTGGGGTATCCAGGAATGTGATGGCTTTGCCGTTAATGGATGTGCTGTATGCACCTATATGCTGGGTTATGCCGCCTGCCTCGGAGGCTTGCACGTTTTCGCTACGTATTGCGTCTAGTAGTGAAGTTTTGCCGTGGTCTACATGGCCCATTACTACTACTACCGGCGGGCGCGGCTCTAGGCTTTCTTCGTCTTCTGGTTCGGAATCGAAGGCCGCTTCGAAGGCATCTACCTCTACATATTCTTCTACCAGTACGTTAAAGGTTTCGGCTACCATGGAAGCGGTGTCGAAATCTATTAGCTGGTTGGCCGTGGCCATTACGCCCTTTTTCATCAGAATCTTGATGATATCGGCGTTGGAGCGGTATAGCTTTTCGGCCAAATCGCGGATTGTGATTTCTGGGGCTACTTTTATTTCTGTTATTACCGGCCTTTCGACCTTGGGCATGACTTTCTTTATCGGGGTAATTTTAGCTCTGCCCCTGCGGTCTAGGCCCTGGCGGTTTTCTTTGCCGTAGCTGTCTTTTTTGTCTTTTTTGGCTGTGCGGGCTTGCTCGCTTTTGCCCCATTGGGCTTTTCTTTCGTCCTTGGTTGGGTCGGCTTTTTTAACGTCTGTACGGCCTACCGGGCCACGTGATGCGCCCGGCCTTGATGGGCCGCCGGGGGCTGAGCCTCTACCCATGCCTGGTGGGCCTCCTGGGCCGCGCCCCATGCCTGGGCCGCCGGGGCCTCTTGGGCCTGGTGGCCTAGAGCCGTCTGGGCGTGGGCCGTAGCTTGGCCTTTGGCCGTCTGGTCTTGGGCGGTCGTATGCGGGCCTATCCGGGCGTGGGCCTGTGGGCCTTGTGCCGTCCGGGCGTGGGCGGCTGTCGTATGGCCTATCTGGGCGTGGGCCTGTTGGCCTTGTGCCGTCCGGGCGTGGTGGGCGGGAGTCGTATGGCCTGTCTGGTCTTGGGCCTGTGGGTCTTGAGCCTGCGGGCCTTTGGCCATCCGGCCTTGGCGGGCGGTCATATACTGGCCTTCCGTCTGGGCCGGTTCTTGGCCTTCTTTCTTGGGGCGGCCTGCCGTCCGGTCTTGGGCGGCCTTCGCCTGGTGGACGGGGCTCTCTTGGTGGCCTGTCTGTACGTACGGGGTACTGCCCGGCTGATGTATCTGTCGGTTTATTTGCGGTTTGGTCTGTTGGAGGTGTTATGTTTGGGCCAGCGGCAGTTTCACGTGCTTGAGAATCTGCGGATGCTTCCGTGCGCGGCCTTAGTGGCCTACCATCGCGCCCTAACGGCGGTAGTGGCTTGCCGTCCTCGCCTAATGGGCGTGGCCTGCGGCGTAGTGGTTGGCCGTCTGGGCCTAACGGCGGCAATGGCCTTCCGTCCTCGCCTAGCGGGCGTGGCCTGCGTCTTAGCGGCTGGCCGTCTGGGCCTAGCGGCGGCAGGGGCCTTCCGTCCTCGCCTACAGGGCGGGGCCTGCGTCTTAGCGGCTGGCCATCTGGGCCTAGCTGTGGCGGGAGCGGCTTGCCGTCCTCGCCAACAGGGCGCGGCCTACGTTTTAGCGGCCTTCCGTCTGGGCCTATCGGCCTGCCTTCTTCGTCCAGCGGCAGTGGCTTTCCGTCCTCACCCACCGGGCGCGGCCTACGCCTTAACGGCTGGCCGTCTGGGCCTAGGGGCCTACCATCCTCTCCTACCGGGCGCGGCCTTAATGGCCTTCCGTCCGGCCCTGTGGCAAGCGGCTTTCCGTCCTCACCTACCGGCCTGCGCCTTAGCGGTTTGCCGTCCGGGCCCAGGGCTGGCTTGCCTTCCTCTGCTACCGGGCGGGGCTTAGGCTCGCCTTCCGGTGGTTTTTCGCCGCCTTCTGCTGCCGGGCGTGATTTAATTAAGCGTCCTTCCAATGGCTTGACTTCCTCCTTTGTAGAATCGGCCTGTTGGCCATCTGCGCTTCTCGCTCTTGTACCTTGCGAAAACTCTCTTTTTAACCGCTCTACATCCCCATCGCTCAAGGAACTAAAATTGCTTAGGCCGGTATTTTGCCCGCCTAGCTTGTTTAATATCTCCTTGCTACTAACGTTGAGTTGTTTTGCTAATTCGTGTACACGAATTTTTGGCATCAAGCCACCTCCGAAACTAGTGCGAAACCGTTAACTCTAGTGCTAACTTCTCATATATTTCAGGCGGTACAGAGCGTTTGAATGAACGCTCTAACCCCTTTGATTTTTGGGCCTTTTGCAGGCATTCGCCGCCGGTACATAGGTATGCGGCACGCCCATGCATTTTGCCTGTTGGGTCAATGTTTATTTCACCGGTTTTGTTTAAAGCCACCCTTACTAGGGCAGATTTATCTATCATTTCCCCGCATCCTACGCACCGCCTAAGTGGTTGGCGGCGGGTTTTCTGCTTCGGCTGTGGGTTCTTCATAATATTCATCGTAGTACTCGTCATCGTAGTATTCTTCATCGTAGTACTCGCCTTCGGTTCCTTCTTCGTAGTACTCATCTTCGGTGTAGTATTCGTCGTCGTAGTACTCGTCCTCGTAGTAAACTTCTTCTGTGGCCGGGGGTTCGGGCTTTTCTACTACGGGGAAGGTTAGGAAGTCCGTGCCTTCGGCCTGGGATTCGCTTTTTATATCTATACGCCAGCCGGTTAGCCTTGCAGCTAGACGGGCGTTTTGCCCTTCTTTGCCTATGGCAAGCGAAAGCTGGGTGTCGGGTACTATTACCTTGGCCGCAGACTCGTATGGGCTTAGGGCCACGGTTATTACCTTGCTTGGGCTTAAAGCCGATGCTATGAATTTTACCGGGTCATCGCTCCACTGGATTATATCCAGCCTTTCGCCCCTTAGCTCTCCGCTGATTAGGTTAACGCGGTGGCCGCTGTGGCCTACACATGCGCCTACCGGGTCTACATTTGGGTGGGAGGTGAATACGGCTACTTTACTGCGGCTTCCGGCTTCGCGGGCTATGGATTTTATTTCTACCGTACCATCGTAAATTTCCGGGATTTCTTGCTCGAAAAGCCTGCGGATAAGCTCTGGATGGGCGCGTGAAATGGTTACTGCCGGGCCTTTGCTGTTTTGGCTTACTTCAGATATATATACTTTTATTCTGTCACCGAAATTGTAATGCTCCCGGGGAATTTGGTCTGCCGGGGTAAGATGGGCCTCTAGGCGGCCTATGTTTACTATTACGTTGCGCCTGTCGCGGCGTTGCACTACTGCTGTGGCCATTTCAGATACGCGGTTTATAAACTCGTTATAAAGGATTTCCCGCTCTGCTTCGCGGAATTTTTGGGTTACAACTTGCTTGGCTGTTTGGGCCGATATGCGGCCAAAGTTTCTTGGTGTTACTACAAGTTCGATTTCATCGCCTACATCTGCGTTTATATTTATTGTGCGTGCGTCTTTTAGGCTTATTTCTACTTCATCGTCTGCAACTTCTTCTACTACGGCTTTCTTGGCCATTACTTTGTATTCGCCGGTTTCCCGGTCTACATTTACGCGGATATCTGCGTTTTGGCCGAACTGCTTCTTACAGGCCGATACCAACGATATTTCTATGGCTTCAAATATTACTTCCTTATCTATACCACGCTCTTGCGACACAAGATTTAGCGCTTCTATGAGTTCCCTGCCGCTGTCCATGTTTGAGGTTCCTCCCTTTTGTAAGAGTTAATTATTCAAAAACCACTAACCTACAGGCCGAAATTTGCGGTTGCTCGAAGCTTCGCGTTTCGCCGTCCTCGTTGGTTAGGGATAAATTTCCGTTTTCGTATGATGTTAATATTCCTGTGAACTTGCGCGTGCCGTCTACCGGGGCGTATAGCTTTATGGCTATTTTGTGACCTGTGTATCTGGTGTAATGTTCCGGCTTTGTTAGCTTGCGCTCGACTCCTGGGGAGCTTACTTCTAGGTCGTAGGCTGTGGGGATAGGGTCATGCGCGTCTAACTCCGCTTCTGCGGCGCGGCTTACCCTTTCGCAGTCGTTTATGTCTACGCCGCCTTCGGGTTTGTCTATATATAGGCGTAGGATTTTCTCGCCGCCCTCTTTTATAAATTCCAGGTCGTATAGGGTTACGCCTTGGGCTTCTATTATTGGGGTTAGAAGTTGGGTTATTTTTGATGCCATTGAAGCTGACATTTGGGTTGCGCCTTTCGGTTTATAGTGGATTTACTGATGGGCAAAATTTAAGAGCGGGTGTGCACCCGCTCTTTCAGTCACGTAATATATAATTTCGTTGGTAGTATACCAGGGTTTTACTTGTTTGGCAAATGTTTTTTTATTTGCCTTTCACACTACTACGAAGGGAGGGGAACTGCGTTGAATCGTTCGCAGTTCCGCTTGGCTTAGGACAGTTCGCTGGCTTTTTTCTATCGTTAAAAGCGGCTACGCCGCTTTTAAAAACAACAAGCCGCCCCCGGATGAGTAGGAAACGGCTTGATGCGACAGTATTACCTTCTTGCTGGGAGCCAGCCTTGTAAGGCTGGCTGAATTATGAACAGTGACATTGATATTATACACGAGCTATAACTAAATGTCTAGTACTAAATTAGAAATATTGGAAGAAATTTGTTGTATCCGGTAAGATAATGTGTTACATTAGTGGCAAGAAAGGCCAGCGGCAAATTTCTGCCTGGCAAAAATGAATATAGCAAGAACTGCGGAACCGTGGAAGTGCCTCGAAACACCTCCACGGCGCGAGTAGGGATTCGAACCATCGCCTACCAGCACAGGATAAACCCGCTTCCGCAAAGCACAGTATACAATATTTACCCATATTCTCCAAGTGCTCATTACTAGAGGTATGGTATATTTTGATATACTTGCTTTTGCATTGCATTTGGTGGACTACTGTGTTGTGCTTAAATTTTGAGCTACATGAGATTTCAGCGCGTAGGTGATGATGGGTTATACCCATCGCCCTACGCGCTTTTGTTTTGCGCTGGCCTTTTCTGTCATATGAAACCAAGCAATTCGCTTACCCAAAACGGCGGGGAAGGAGGAAACCCACATGAAGCCTACAATCATAAGAAATCTTGACTTTCTAAACCGCATTAATATCCCAAAAGAATTAATGGATGAGTTAGGCTGGCACCATGGCGACGATGTTGAGATTTTCCATGAAAACGATGAAATTATTATGCGGGTAGCAGTGAAGGAGGCACCGGTATAACAATATTACCAGCGTAGCCGCATATGCAATTACAAAACACACCTGCCTGCAAGAGTTCCGAACTCTTGTAAGCAGGTGTGTTTGCTTTTGCGGCACGACAAACGCATGTAGGGTTTTAGCCCCCTTCTTTAGAAGGGGGTGCCGCTGTAAGCGGCGGGGGTTGTGTTACTTAGTGATACATAAAGGCCAACCCCCG
>Ga0123355_10009955_pt1 | contig 14511 bp, 8 predicted proteins | sample TergutEmb28metaG_3_FD_89872 | JGI IMG/M metagenome (GOLD analysis project Ga0123355, IMG submission 89872) | Embiratermes neotenicus P1 segment gut microbial communities from Petit-Saut dam, French Guiana - Emb289 P1 | ecosystem: Host-associated > Arthropoda: Insects > Digestive system > Gut ...
CATTATCTCCCAAACCGTTCAACTTTGGATATAGGTGTTTTGGGGTTTTTCGGTATAGTTTAACATAAGGAACACCCTCCCGAAGTCTGGTCCGTTCCTCCTGTTACACCCTGTATATATTCCCCTGACTGCAACATAATGACAGTATTCTATTTGTTTTTAGTACCGGTTTGTTAAATATTTTACACCCTCCTTGTTTTTTCTGCAGACCTGATGACGACGTTCCCTTTCCACCCCTATAGATTACCCAAATTTTTTGTTCAAATTAAGTTACATTAATATAACCGATGCAGCCATTTCAACAAAGTTTGTTAACGTTTATAGTCGTTGTTTTCTGTAGTGCTCCTGTGCAATAACACAATGCTTGTTGATAGTGTGTCCACTAATGCAGTCACCTTGAAGATTATGTTCCACACTGCTAGGTCATATATTCTGCTTCCGATTCCACGAAATTTACACCCCAGACATACGTTCCCTAAAATGCCTTACACATTTTGTACATGGACGGACTTAATTATATACTGTAGTAGCTACAAGAAGTTCATGTAATTTGCTGGAATAATTTGCAGCAACGTTTGCTGTGATTTGACATCAATCATGGCTTTAAGGATGCAGTAAGAAGGAAACGTCTCGAATACTGGTGAACCAGAGATTGGTTTGTCTTTCACAATACTCCAGCACACCGGTTGATTTTAGTCAAGGTTATCTCAACCAAAAATAATGTGACAAGACTGCAGCATCCCCCATACTCTCTTAACCTGGCTCCTGCTGATTTTCACCTGTTACCTAGACCGAAATCGCCTTTGAAGGGATGGCGCATTTGTAATGCTACAGACATAATTAAGAATGCGACGGAAGAACTGAAAAGGCTCTCATTAAATGGCTTTCAGGAATGTTTAGAAAAACTTCACAGTCGCTGGCAGAAGCGTCCAATGACTTATTCAAAACTTATGCCATTCATTCTCCCAGCTGTTTGCAAATAACTTCATGTCTAATTACATCTGTAAATGTCGCACCATGCACCTACTGGTCTCAGAAATCGTACACGTACTGCGTCTAAACATTTCGCTTCCACATTTAAAGAGGAGAGCATGGAACAAAACTACGTGCAAAACCCCAGTCCATTACTTTCAGATAAATGTTTTCGCATTTCCTATTTACTTCCGCTTTACATAATATGCTTGGAAACAATTTCATATTCATATTCTGGGTTCCCACGACAGTGAGAATTAATGACATATTCTGTGAAGCACCGCCGTGTAGTTTGTAGAAAACATTTAAAATAATATTTATATTTCTGGAATGTGAAGCCTAGAGAGTTACTTTCACGAGAACGTAGTACTTTTATCGTCAAGGTAGAAGTGGAATCAATGCAGAAATACCACCATGAAGACGGGGTCGCCAGGTTCGTCCGAAACATTGGTGCCTATGAAAACAGTTTACGTAATCTTAGACTTTACTTATGTTTTAGCTCGTACGGTGAAGGTCAAAAATTTTCGAGAGAAAAAAGCTTCTCAAATAACTTTACTTATATGTGGAGTAGATCTCTGTAATCTAGTGTCATTTTCGTAGTACCCGATAAGCACACTCACATTTATTATTGCGAAAACGACAAAATAAGCGACATGAAATTAATATTACAATATTGTTATAATTAATTTTATAATAACTTTATGCCCACTGTTTGTAAGGAGAAACCTCTCCCGTTTTCTCTTCTTGTGTACCAGTTACATAACTGATGATTGCTGGTGTGGACAGCCGAAACCATTAGTAGTATCGAATAACACAAAACATCCAAGATCTTCATAGTAGTGTTTATCGGAAAGTAAACAATAACGCTAGATTTATAGGACGATGACATCTAATAGAACTTAATAACAGAGCTTGCCATTTCGCGTAGCAAAAATAACTCGGAAAGAATTACATGCCTACATGTCTACAGGCCTGTTTTCACATACTGAGTCCGAAAGTTCGTATTACACGAAACAAAGACGAAACGAACAAGAGGACACGCAGGAATGATGTTCCGATCTCACATTCCATGTGGCCAGTGCATGGCATTTTGCTTGTACGGCGCTAATTAGGTCACTGACGCTAACACAAAATTATCTCCTGGTATCTTATTCACTCCCGCATAGTGAAAGGCGTTATCTGATGCATTCAGCAACCTGCTGTGTGGTTACGGAAAAGGTAATCGCAGGTGTTCTGTAGGGACAAATCTGGTGAGGAGTCAGCATGTTAGCAGTTCTCGGTGCTACAAGGTTTGGGTTCAAACCTGTAGAAACGGCGTGGACAGGTCTTAAGAAGCCCAGGAAAGCTCTAGTATTGAGCTCTTTTGAACAAATGTTCCTTACAAGGTGTGAGGTTTCTTTACTGGCTTCCGAAAGTGAGCTTCTGATGAACGACTCTGCTCTTTAAGAACAAACGTCACTTAATAACAACATAAAGTACAAATCCGTAAAACCGGGGATCATTAAAAATCTGGGGACTTTAACGAAAACATCAAATTCAATACACGATTCCAATGTGGCTTTGGTAACAACGCCAGAGTACAAATAGCTACAAGACTAAACCAATGTTGCTAAGGTGTCCGAGTATTAGAGTCTGGTGCAAATGTTACAATCACTAACTTCTTACACAGGCCTACAAATCTGCACTTCTTCAAGACTTGTAAAACTCATTGTTATAATGACAAATATTCATATGGTGAATTAATGGTATCAGAAGGTAACTCTGGCAAACAAGCAAACCAAATTATTTTGGCAGGGACACCAGGTGGTTGTAGCTGTTAATTTTCCGACAGAAAATGCTTACAGGCGACAAGAAAGAAAGTATTTTAAATATTCAAAACCGGCAAATTAATCGGCAAATAGAAACTTGCTTGCTGTTTGCTAGTACTTCTGACGTCACGTATCACACTAGTTCTTTGATGCCTCGTCCGACGGCTGTGCTGTCTTGCCTGAGACTCTTCAGACCCACTGCCATGGGAAGAATAGAAGTAAAGATCCGCCGCTATTTTTACAGTTTCATACTGAGCGGACCTTGCGAAAAATTGACACTCACGAGAGACAAGAGTTATTGTCATTCAGAAATTCTGACGGGAAGAAGCCGGGTGTATATAGTACGATAATATTAAAATGGATGTTGTAAAAATAAGATGTGTAGTTTTTGATGGGCCTCACCTGGTAATCGGTAAGGTCGAATGGAGGGCACAGTAATTCCACAAACCACTGGATTTTTGGCTAGGTTAGTGGCTGCGAAATTTTAAAGAAGGACTCTGCTTCGTGTGGTTGGTTACTTTATTTGGTCAGCTATTTATCGTAATAATTGTGAGGTCCAGTAAACTGGTGTGACGATAACGATACAGACTCGTATCTGGGATGTACCCAGTTCGATTCTCGGCCGGGAACTGGCCTTTCTGAGAAGTCTTTCGCAGTTTCCCGTAGTATTTCCTGTTAAAGGCCGGGTAACATCTCGATCAGGTTACGACTGATTTATTCCCATTTATTTCCAATTCGTCATTCAGTAACCATCATAACATCGAATTTTAATTAGTCTACACACTGACGGCGTCGTAACAAATAATCAGAAAATAAATATACATTTGAAATTTTAAAGAAAAATTTCGTCCCCGTTTGAGATTTTAATGCTCAGAAAATGTACGTAGGACAACATAGAACTGTAATGTCTGTCTACGTACAACGTTGAGTAAACTACCAATCACATAAACGAATTAAACACATTATTTAATAGTTTATACGCTGTATTATAATGCAAATTCACTACATTACAGATAATCGGTAAGGTAAAGGATAGTAAAAAACGAAGTTGGATTATCGAATAGCGACTAGGTTACGGTCTGGAAGGTCCGGGGTTCGAATTCCGGTAGGGACAGGAGAGTTTCCTTTCTTCGAACCGTCCAGAACAGTTACGGTGTCCAACAAACCCACATATGTACTATGCAATGGGTACCGGAGTTTCTTTCTCTGGGTAAAGCTGCAGGAGCGTAAAGTTAACCACTCATCTCTATCTAGTGCCTTAAGAATGAGTAGAACTATACCTTTATTCCCCCTGTATACCTTCATGCAGTGAACAGGAAAAACTTCGCTTTTTAATCAAATATAAAACTAAGCAAAACAGATCAAAACACACACCTCAAAATATCTTGTAAGAAATGAGATCCAGCTTACAAACATGCCGATGCAACAAAAATGTATTATTCATAAAATTATTGTTACACTTAAATCATTTACTGGGTACATATATTAGCTTAACAACTGTAGAAGGTTATTGAAACATTAGGCAGGACATTGAAAGGAAAGCCGTTGTCGTATACACAGCCTGGACAACGAAGGCATAAAACAACATGTTATACAATGGGACTATGGAAGATGCCATTATTTATACTAAATTAATTTTAAAAGACTTCTAAGAAAATACAGTAATAACTCTTGAATATAATTTTTCAACACTCTGTTTGTAGAAATACACAATTATACAAAAACACTGGGATTCCATGTTTTTCAGGAACTGTAAAGCATTGCTATTGATCGAAAATTTCCTGGAATAAACATTTATTTTGGTATCTTTTTGATGGGCTTGTGACGGAGACGAATTACGAAGCCACTTTATCTTTTAATGAACTACATTCTGTCGACTCAGCCTCCCCTTTGATTTCCAGCAAACAGATACTCTTGAAGAGCTCCTCTAAGATTCGTTGGTCGAACCTAGGACTGTCACATCAGGTAAGCTATTCTCCACCCTACATTTTGTATAGGATACTGCACTATGCCGCACTGCAGTCGGAAAGGGGTTGAAGGGAGGAGAAGTCCCATTTCATCAGGGGAGGGGAGACAAAAGCGCAAGGCTTGTCTGGATGATTCCATTTCGCAGATGCTATCACTTAAATTGGGTTTATGTTTGGCTGTACATATGGTTATAGAAATAAGGAACTCTGTCCTATGCCGCCACGCACATGTTACGTCTAAGGAGCAACATCAACGGCAAGTACCGTATTCTGATAAAGAGCGTGCTTGTAGAAAAGAAAAGAAAAGAAAAGAAACGATCAGAGGCGACACTAGATAATATGGCCAATTAGTAAATCTGTAAGGAAGCATATACTTCGGCAGGGGAGGAAACAAAGCAAAAAATAATTTCGAGTATTTGACATGTTTTCATCGTATAAAGGATGTCCGGGTTTAAATTCTTTGAACGGTACAATTTGTGGTATTTCTCAGTCCGTCCAGGCTTATTCCTGGCTACTGTTTCAAAATAGATGAGTTCACTTACTTCTTCGCCTTGTCAGATTTATTAACGATATAATTAAATCATTCTACTTATGACTAAACATTTGGAGGCGTATTAGGAAATACTGATTATTTATTGAGTATATGCTGCTTCTTAGCACACGATGTAATACAGGGCATGGAGTCTAGACTGATACGTAATATTTGCTACTAATTTTTTGGAAAGACAAGCCGAAAGTTTCTGTAAATTGCGTTTCTAACACTGTCAACTCAACTGGCTGTCTGTTGACACACCCCGAGACCTACACTGCCTGTGTAAAAAAAAAACTTCTTTTTAGTGATTACACTGAATAACATACTTCGTGAGAACATTCCTTAGGTTAATTCACGTCGATATTGTTAAAAGAGGAAAATAAATCGGGTTTTGACGGACTTGAGCATGAGGATGAGGAGAGAAGAAATGCATACCGACTGTCCATGGGGAAATTTAGATAAAGGACATTTTGAAAAACGAGAAAAGATGGGTGGATGAAATTACGTTGGATCTTAGGGAAAATGGAGGGAACTGACTGAGAATCCTTTTTAAAGGTACGCAATGGTAACAGCTATTTGAAACTTCGCCTTCTGTTACCAGAAATTTCTTTCACTCAGTAAGATACTATGAAACAGTAATGACGATGGAAGAGGACTGAAGTGACTCAGGATCCTGTCCAGTGGCTGACTTCGGTATTAGTGGTGTTGAACTTTCAGGTTCTGCTACCATTGTAAGTTAATTAGCCAGATTCCTCAGGGAAATACGGTGTGAGGGTGGGAGGTGGATGTAACTAGTTTGGGATATTTCCCCAAAGCGGGATTTTGTTATAGGAATTTTGAAAAGTCTGGTTCTGCTAACAGAGATTTAGTCAATGCGGATGCCAGCACTTACAGATGTGAACAAACTACAAAGATTTCTCTCCGAGTGTATCGACCCGTCCCGAACATTGCGGCATGACACGGCATGTTTCCACGTGCCTCCAATGGATGACAGGTCAGAAGGAAGAATAAATGGCTGCACACGTGACGGCTGTAATAGTTTTCTTATCGCATGCAGAAGAAGAAAACTGAACTGTCTCTCGCTTACATTCGCGCTCGCTCTATCTCTTGCACATTGAGTCGCCACACACGTCGTAACAATTCACGTACAAGTGTGAAGTTGAATACGTGCGCGTTCACGTTACTCTTCATGTTTGTTTGTCCTTATCGACGAAGGGTTTCGAAACACAACGGAACGGCATAGGCATTTGACACGGACGGTTTTGTGAGGATGCCGACGATCTCTGCGGTGAGCACGTCTGGAACCCACGTCAGTGGTGCCAAGGGCTGTTCTTGTGCGCCATACCTTAATTCGAAGTACTAGGAAGGTGGAACAACGAAACGTCGCATAGCCCTACTAAACCGTATTCTGGAATGTCCTGTATCAAACACGGGGACCGGTTTAATTGACCTGAGCTTTTCGTGCTTTTCCTTACAGTAGCCAGGCAAATGACGGGACAGTTCCTCAAAATAGGCCATGACAGCATCCTTTCGGATCCTTACCAATTAATCATTAAACATCCTAAAATTTAATTATGTGTGGTCTGAATGAGTCACACCGTCGTGAAGCAAACCGAAAATAAAATAAGTTTATGAGCAGCTATCTATTTTGTATTCTTCACCACATAATACTCTCAGGGTAATCAAAAGCAACATCTGATAAGAGAATATGTAATAGCAATGGGAGAAATGGAAATATAAATAGAATCGGAAAATGTGAAGGGAAGGAATCATTGATCAGACCTAAATGAAGTTGGGAGGATATTATTAAAGCGCATCTTAATCAAGTGCGGTATGAAGATGAGGGATGGATTGAACTGACACAGAATGCAGTTAGTGGGTTGCTTTTGTGAACAAGGCAATGAATCTTTAGAACTCAAGAAGGACTACTGATTCAGTAACCAAAATAACATGTATCTGTAAAAATTATAAAATATGAAGCATATAATAGGTAGGGTAATTACAGTCAATAACACAACAGTGTATATCTAATTGATGTTTTGTTAGAAAATGAGAAGAACTACATGTTTCGGCCAACATTGATTATCATGAGGTTTTCATCCGAAAGATCTGTATGCTGTAAGAGTGTTATATAAAGAACGTAGCCGTGTATCGATGTTGAGATCTCATCATCGAGGATTTCGGATTAAACATAGCTTATAGCCTGAGTGTTCAATTTGTTTCTTAATACATGCTAAGGCGCCAATATTTCCTAGGACCTGGTTCTTCCTACATGCTTAAGAAGTTCACGCCACGTAGTAACCGCGGCAGATAACGAGCTAATTACGTGACTTTTGAGTTCTGAACCCTGTCTCTACAGATGACAAATCGGCACTCTATTTAGTCAGTCTCGAGAGAATGTTGGTTGCAAGGTCCAGGTTTTCTTGTCTTCGAGGCCTTACGCCAGCCTGTGTAACACAACGTTGTAATACAGACCAGACTGCCATACCATCCCTCGTCTCCTGCCACCAGCCCCACCAATAAGCACTTCATCACCTCTTCCTTCCCCCATTTAGACTCATAATAAGAACAAAATCCCGACACTTCTCCTTTGTGAAGCCAGTTGGTTCATTCAGTATGATTAAAGAATGTGAGACCGCGGCTCGAATGTGAAGTGGAAGTGTTGACTTCTGTGTTTTTCATTGCACTGCTAAGTTGTGGGGTTCATTCAATCTTCTATACCGTTGGTGCATGAAGGTTATATCTACGGGTTAAAGTGACCAGCATGTCAAGCCGGTCACTTATCTCAATCAGATACTGAAGATGAGAATGCTATAGCAATTTTCCGCAAACACAGTATCAATAAGTATTTTATTTAATTACTTACTTCTTATTAACTAAGCTGTTATTAGTTAACATTTACAGCTTCCAATGTTAAGGATTAAAAGAAATTAATAATTTTGATAGGATGTGAAGAAAATTAGAGACGTTCTTTTTTGAAATAATGTTCCAGGTTGTTTTTGGACAGAAAGAACAAGACCACGAAAAGCTGTCAGGCTACGTGGTGAACAAACTGAAATTCAAAAAGAGCTCTTTTCGAATGAACGTCACAACAGTTTCTGCTAAATCCAATTTGCTATACGGAAGTCTTTCTCTGGATCAAAGGGGCCGGGGCGTGAAGCTGACCCGTTACCATAGTAGTGCCGATGAGTGAGTGGGACTGGAAGCGTATCTGTATACAGGCACCAAGATTAACACTGCTCTATAAAGCCAATCCTTTACCTTCACTCATAGGAGTTACTTTGTTTCATTAACCTTTTGTCGCCCGAATTATTTTTTTAAATTTTAGCACACCCTGTATATCAAATGTGAATAAAACAGGAACCAAATATGTTAGAATTATGAAACAAACTGCATTTTGAAGAGAAAAAAACGGAGAGTATATACCATGTTTAAAATATTCAGTGCCTATATTTGTTGAATAAATATATAAAATGCAACGTTTAGTGGTTAGCGGTGCGGTATGACCACTATAGGGGTCGTTAGGCGTCTAAGGGTTAAAGCTAACTTAGATATTCTTTATTGTCAGGTACAAAATGGCATGACGCAACTCTTACACGTTATCACAACAAGGGCGGTTACATCGTCGTTTTCTTACGAAACCCGTGTAAACCAGGAATCAAATACACCACAAAATGGTGCGCTCACGAGGGAAATGATATAGCTTCAAGAAACTAAGTGCTTAGCCGCAAGCTTACGCTTTGATAAAAATGGTTGTGTGATCTCTCGACTTCAAACACTGCTAATAAGACTCAGACTTAGGTGGCTTCAGATGACATCTTTTGCCAACTCTTACAAGTGCCTGTACATAATGACAGGAAACTCAGTGCCACTGACACAGCATAAAGCGCTCTGTGTCACCGAACTGATGACTTGCTATTTGCCTACAAGACGCAGTATACCTTCCTACAACCGGCGACTGGATGCAGAGCACCATTCATCTATGCCTTTCCCCATGTACATTTTATCCTTTCACCGTTTTATTTGTATCGTACAGTTTTATGCTCTCTTGTGTATTTTCCTTTCATGATGTACATACAATTTTCTTTCTCTTTTTCCCTCATTCCAGCTTCCATCATTATTCATTCCTTACCTCTACCAGACCTATTAATTACTTTATTTCTATCCTTCCTGCCTTTGCCTTTGTACAGCAACTCTTCTTTCATCCTGTCTCCTTTTATCCATTATTTCAATTTCTACTTAAATACTACCTTCTTCTCTTAAACGATCGTAAAAGAATTATTTGATACTGCCACTTTATTTACATTCTTTTTATTTCATTTCTTATCTTCCCTTCCAGTTTCACCCATTATTTATTAGACTTCCTTACTCATCTCTTCTTAAACCGTTCAATGTTCTTGCATACAACATAAACCACAAAATCACCAGAAAATTACCTGTTTCCCTAGAACTGGCAACCCTGCAGCGAGTGACATGGGACGCAGGAGAACGTGTGTAGTTCATCACAAGAAGGAAGATGGGCGTGTGACACTAGAATCGAAACCCATGAGGTCTCGTTTAATTAAAGACGGGCTGAGTGGAGGAATGGAAAGGGGTGGAAAAATATAGGTGGCGTGAAAACAGAAAGAAAAGGCACAATGTACAAAGGAGGCCTAGGTGCCGAGATTCATGTTACTACGGTGAAGCGTGTACAGACATATATAGTGATAGGCTGCAGTAGCGACAACAGTGAGTTGTTGTACTAGTATACTTCTTGTACCAGTCGTTACTGCTTTCAGAGAACACTGCTATATATTATTCTAATCATCCTTATTGAGATTCGGGTTGCTCAGTAAATACATTCAGCGTAGAATGTCTCACTCCTTCTCTTACACTTTCTCTTCGGTTTGTCAGTTTTTAGATTGGTAAATATAATTCCGGCTGTTTCACTTGCATTCTTCTACACATACCAACATACAAATTTGGACGGGGCACCTAACATTCTGATATAAGTTTCCAAGTTGGAAACTTCAACCTCTCATAGGAATGACATCCATTGCCTGACAAATTTCCTTGCACACTTATGCGTTTTTCTACTTTATTTGATTTCTATCAACTTTTCTTTCTACGTTTCTAGTTTTTGCCTTTGTTTCCTTATATTCACTGTCCCTTTTAAAAAGCAACCTGACTCAGTAAAGAAAAACTGTATACTTAAATTACAAACAACAATGTCATACAACAATGTGTACAATAGACATACAAATTATAGGCTAGGCATATGCTAACAAATATAACTCGGAACAATGACAATCCTTTGCTAGAAAGTAGGATTCTGTGTGTATCGCGAAAACACTACGTTTCTCAATTTAATGCACTGAATATAAGCCGACTGCTCTTGTGTCTGTAAAGGTAAAGGACTTCCCCCACGAAACATGTTTTACGTTGCTGGATACTTACTTATTCGTTACTTCCATCTCATACTGTCCATGTAAGGCTACGTGATACACTCAAATAACTCCGTCTTACTTCATTTCCTTACTTCTTCCCTTTTTTTTTTTATTTGTATCCTTTTTCTGCCTTCAAATCATTCTTCCTTCGTCTTTCATTTTATATAACACTCCAGAAGCCGCAGTTACTGGCCAGCCTCACACTTTTATAACCGCAATTTGGGGAAAAGTCAGTCAATCAGTCAGTCTGTCTACCTGTCGGAAGAGCGGTCGCTGTACTGACGACTTTTTGGGGCGACCTGAATTACCAATCAAACAACTCTACTACGAAAACACACAAATTGATTTTCCCTGTAAATTAATCCAGAGGCGAAATATGCAGTGTAAAAAAACAGCAATAATACAGCGTCATATATAGGACAGAGATTCACGTTCTCGTTCAACTAATTTCGGTTGAAACTGTTCTGTAACTGACCGACAGTCTTTGGAAATATATGAATGTCGAATTTCCAGAACAGTGTTACTATAGGGACACGCATTTTTACCAATGTTGTCTTTGTTGTTTTCATTAACTTACCGGCCTTGATGCTCCTTTATTTTTGATTGGGATTCTTTGAGAAAAGTTGCTGAGGAGAATATATGAACCAAAGACATGAAATGACAGGAAAACGGAGAAGCCTAATTAATGAGAAGCTTTAAAATTTGTAATCTGTAATTTGGTCAAAGCAAGCAGGATGAGGTTGGAATGACGTGTAAAATACAAGGAGAGCTCAGAAATACATCATTGTTTTGTCGGAAAGCCCAAAACGAACAGGAATAAGTGGGAAAGTACTATCTAAATTGACAATAAATAAATGAGTTTATTGTTGTGGTTCAGGATATAAATTAATGGAGGGCCTTTTGTGGACACGGAGAGTAAGCACCTGCTTTTCATAATAAACATGGAATTTCTCGTGTTGCTTATCAACCATTAGAATATCAAGAGGGATAGAAATAGAAATATATTGTTTCAAAGTTATTTAGGCATTTGTTTACTAGTGAAATACACAATCAAGACGAAGAGCAATGTCTCAAATACTGTGTATGTTAAAGGGCTAGCATTCTCTCTAAATAATGCGTTTTATAGCGGTGGTACTGAGAAAATCGCGAAGTCTGCTTTGCTTGCCACGTGAACCAGAGATTACACTGAATGCAATTACGAGGGGGTGCTGAGAAGGCCTTAGCCCGACCTACTTCCCGATGTCGTAGGACGGAATCGATTGTGTCGTTGGAAATAGGGGTCTCTTCATGTGCCGAATTGCAAGTCTTTTCTTGTTACAGTGGCTGAAAGGAAGCATTTCAGGCGACGCGCGCGATTTCAACAACAACAAGAAGCGGGCTGTCATCAAGTTTTTTTTTTCTGCAAGGCAAGCCCATGAAGGAATTCACGCCATTCTGATAGAAACATTAGGAGAACATGCACCATCGTATGCCACCGTCAAAAACTGGGTGGTCAGTTTAAACGTGGTGATGTTTCCACCTGCGATGCGTCTTGTCCTGGACGAACCAAAACAGTGACCACTCCGGAGATTATTGATCAAATTCACGAGCTAATCTTGGAAGGCCGCCGGATTTCGGCTAAGTCAATAGCTGAACAACTGGGCATCTCACGTGGGTTGGGTCCATCATTCATGAAGATTTGGACATGCGGAAGCTCTCTGCGAATTGGGTCCCGAAATGTCTGAACGCGGATCAAAAACGTCAACGGCGCCAATCATCTGAGCAAATTTGGATTTTTTTTTTCGGCGCGATCCAAATGATTTCCTGTCGCGATTGGTAACCATGGACGAAGCCTGGTTATAGCACTATGACCCGGAGACAAAGCAACAACCAACGGAGTGGTGGCTCACCCCACCACCCAAAAAAATCAGAGTGCAAAAATCCACTGGAAAAGTTCTCGCCTCGGTTTTTTTGGGATCAAGACGGCATCCTCCTCATTAGTTATCTTCCAAAGAGCCAAACTATCAACGCGGAGTATTACTCATCTCTGTTGATGCAACTGAAGAACATTTTGAAGGAAAAACGCCGCGGGAAGATCATCAAAGGGGTCTTGTTCTTGCACGACAATGTCCCGGCTCACCGGGCACTTGCAACCCAGAAGAAACTGGCCTACCTGAGCTTCCAATGTCAAGATCACCCACCCTATTCTCCGGATCTGGCCCCGTCCGACTACCACCTGTTCCCTGGACTGAAAAAAAACAATTAAAAGGTCACCATTTTTCGTCCGACGCAGAGGTCATTGTTGCCACGGAGACCTGTTTGGACGCACAACATTCTGATTTTTTTAGTGGCTTGCAAAGGTTTAGAGCAACGGGCTAAGATGTGCATTGAGCTTCATGGGGAGTATGTTGAATGAATCCTGTGTTTCGTCACTGTAGCTTGTTTCCTTCCAGGTCGGTCTAAGGATTTATCAGCACCCCTTCGTAGAATGCATGACAAATGTCAACACAACGCCCAAAACAAAATGCTATCTAAGCTACTATAATATCGTAAATTATTCCTTTTTGGGTAATTCCCCGGCGTCTGAGTTCTAATTGTGAGTTCCGAAACGTCGGCAATTAGAACTCAGACGCCGGGGAATTACCCAAAAAGGAATAATTTACATTTAGAACACGGCGAAAGTTTAAGAACAAGATACTATAATATCCCCTGTCCGAGGTTTTGAATTCATTCCATATTTTCGCATCCCAACTCCCTATTTCAATTTTCATGTCATAATCCTGCATACGTCTAAGCATTTGAAGTAATATTTTCCCTTCAAGAATTTGTGCTGAAGCTGAAATTTATTTGTGACTCCCATACACGCTAAATATCCTGTCCACATAAGTATTTAATTGAGCAGCCTTTCCATTAAACTTGCATATGAGAATGAGAAAGACTTTTTTTTTTAATATTGTCTGAAGATATGAACTGTTCACCACCATAAAATCCATTTGCTGTCACCGAAAGTTCAAACACAGCCAAGTAAAATATCCCGTATCTAAAACCAGTTTTTCTCTGACGCCATGTGATTGCTATGCACTTCTGACATATCATGTCTGCTTTCTCGTCGCGTGCCGAAAAAAGCTTTCAGCTCATGTATTGATTTTAGATGGTGATAAATCGACCACATGGGGTGAGCGACGTTAGACCCCGTGTTGTTTTGAATGAAGTCCTCGAATGGCGCCTCTGAGTGTCGTCCTTGATAGGACTAGTAATGTAAACAGGCCTCGTCTGTGTGAGTCGCAGCGAAGTTATGTTCCTTACATTTGCATATTGTAATTAGGAATGCGGAAACAGTGGCTTGGCTGATAAACACAGAGCGGTTTTTCAACAAAGCCATTAACATCATTTAAAACATATGTAAACAAGACGGAGAGAAAGATGGAGCACTAAGACTCTAGCCTTTAATTAATGAACACAGAGACTAACATCAATGATTTTAATTATATCCCACCGTATAATATTTTGTGGCTGTTATTTAGCTCTATATTACATTCGCCCAAATGTTAAATATACTAGCCGTCTGTAAATGCCTTCGTGGTAAGCAGCCTTAGGGGAGAGTGAGTGAATTAATGATTGTAAAAAATACAAGAAACTGTACACAGTACTCCCTTGCTTGGGTGTTTTTACCTTTTTTACATGTTGTAAAATTCTAATTTGTTTCGTGTGTTTTGTTGCTAGTTTTAAGTTGTCTTTTATGTAATTGTTGTTGGTTGACCGTGTGTATTGTTGTAGTTGTCTTGTGTGTTTTGTTATCTTATGTGTATTTGTTGTACTATGAGGGC
>Ga0123355_10009956_pt1 | contig 14511 bp, 12 predicted proteins | sample TergutEmb28metaG_3_FD_89872 | JGI IMG/M metagenome (GOLD analysis project Ga0123355, IMG submission 89872) | Embiratermes neotenicus P1 segment gut microbial communities from Petit-Saut dam, French Guiana - Emb289 P1 | ecosystem: Host-associated > Arthropoda: Insects > Digestive system > Gut ...
AGAAAAAGCTTCTGCTTCGCCAGGAGCATTCTCAAGAATAGTAAAAGTTATCTGAGTCGCAGGGATCTCGATTGATATGCTGTGCTCCCCTTCGACCTCTGTCAGGTCAATAGAAAGTTCATAGTCGGGAAAACCCTCGATGACTACCCTGCCTTCGGTGACTTGGCTGCGGATTCTATCTGTGAAGGCAAAGTTGCCAGCTGCGTCTGTCGTTGCTTCTTGGTCGCCTATCACGACGACTGCGCCAGCAACAGGAGGAGCATCTTCTAGTGAAAAGCGAACCGTTCCAGAAAGTTCAGTCGAAGCGCAGCCTGTTAGCGCAAGTGCCATTAACGCAGCTATCGCTAGCACCATCGCTTTCGCCATCGCGAATCGAACAATACGCATGCCATATCTAGCCTTAATTGTTTTCACGAAAAGACCTCTCTACTGTGCTCAAAGTATGTCCAAGCATGTTCAAATTTCCCCTTAGTATTTTAGCGCAGAACATACGTCAAAAATAACATTCATCACTCGCCAACTAAGAGGAGTCTGACCAAGACCCATGCAAATTGAAGTAGACTAATCACTTGTGGCGAAACGATGCCATTCGAAAGTTCTACTGATGTCATCCATGTGATTGCCGAAAACCTGCTCATATTCTGTTGCATACACAATTACACCCAAGGCATCTTCTCCCACATCGCCCAAGATTTCACCTGTTAAAAAATTTTCCCACACGCTAATAGCGGAATCGAAAATGCCAGGCTGCACCCCTATTGAAGCGATCAGATCAACTCCGCCTCTATTATTCAGGCGGTATAAACTGCTTGCCCAACTGTTCCATCCGCCTGATCCTCGCGTGTGGAAATATCCACCATTACTTATGATTAGTGTATTTCTACTCCAAAAGCCCTCATCTTCATATCTTTCAAAAATGTATCGAGCTTCGCCATTAGCATATGAATATACTGCAAGAACATCACCAGGGCCAGAGCGGGAAGAAATGCTAACAAGCAACTCTGGGCTACCATTGCCACTTAAGTCCTCGAGAACATAATATACATACAGGTCTCCGTCGCCTATGAGAAATTCAGGGTAGATATGAGAAAAGTCAATGTGGGAAATATCATCATTCAAAGCAAAATCGTCCTGCCAAGAATCAGGCTTTGTAGCGTTCTCCCACACTTGAAGAATTGATTCAAATTGATGCGGCATTTCCGTTTCAGAATCTGATTCTTCTAGCTCTTGATTGACTAGGTGTTCTGCTGCATCTGATTCGACAACTTCTTCTGTCTCACTTGCCACAAATCCTTCAGTGGCATCTTCGCTGAAGGTTAACCATGCCCCGTAACTTATCGCAGCGACCGCAGCAATAGCTACAACAGCAATTGTCAGTGCTCTTTTACCTCGCTTATTGATGGGTTGCTTGTTATCAGATTGGTTAACATCTTCCTTTGAGGGCACATTATTTTGAAGCAATTCCTTACCGCAGCTCCCACAAAATGCAGCTGCCTGCTCTTGTTTAGCACCACAGTATGGACAGAACTTCATCTCTTACCTCTCCTTGACTATTGCTGAATATACAACAGCAGAACACAGCTACTCTTCGTACTCTCAAAAAGCATACTCTACAGACTGGCTACCACGTATTAGAAGTCGGATAAATGAAGAGCGGAATTTACTTCTTCTATGAAACTTTCGTAGTCTCCCCAACTAAAAAGCGAGTCAGCCCTAAAATTTCTTGCAGCCCTTTCCCATCCAAGCCTTCGTGCTAGATTGTCAATCTGATGGCCTACATCATTTAACCGAAAACTCCACCCATCAAAATCTTGTTCCAAGAATGAATACATACGAAGTTCTGTCCTAAAAATAAAATCATCTTCATGCAGTTCCGCACCAAAATGCTCGCGACTCAAATCACTAAATTCTCTAGAGAACTCACTCCATTCAGCGTCAGTACCATCATCTTCTGGTATGCGCTGATACAGATCTTGCAAGTCATCATGAAAGCTAATATATCTGTCCAGATCATGACTTGTTGCACTTATAAATTCTTCCAACAAGAGCTTTTCGCGATCTGTCAACCCACTTGGCATTCCGAGGCGCTCAATTTGATTTACTATGCCCTGTTTGCTTCTTAGCGAATCATTAACAATTCCAAAGATATCTTCAAGTGCCGCAAGGTCGCTATAGCCATAATCTTGCCTAATTTCTCCCAGTCTTATTTCTGCGTCAAGCGATACGTCAAAGAACTCCTGCCAGAGCTCAGTTGTTCTTTCGCTATATTCATCAAGGCTTAATGGCGTAAAGAACAACTGCCAAGCTGCAAAGCCTATTGCTACTGCAGCAACTATCCCTACTGCTGCGATTATCAAAGATTTTTTACTCTTACCTGATTTAACCGGCGGGTTTACGTGTGGAACATTCTTGCCACATTCCCCACAAAATGCAGCTACCTGTTCTTGCTTTGCGCCACAATGTGGACAGAAGCTCATAGTTGCCATTTCTAGTCTGTCCTCTCAAATGTAAAGGTATCTTGATACGTCGTCCAACCACGATAAGGAGTGCTATCTATCGTGCCCTGCATAGACCCATCAACAAATTCAAAAGTTCCTGAAAACCTAACAGTTCCAAAGCGTTCAGAATTATGAATTATACTTACCCTGTTAAAGGTTATGCTGCTATGCCCAATATTAATATCAGCAATAAACTGCGTTGCTGGGAAATTGATATCATCTGCATGGGAGTTAATGGTTCGTCCCAACCTATCACTATGATTGTGCGATAGTCCAGACAAAGTGCCAGACAAAGTGCCATTTTGCACATCTATGCTTTGCACCACAAATGCTGGTGAGACTCCACTTGCTCCTAGACAGCGAAAGCCTGATGCACCAGTTCCTTCACTTGAGTGATATGTTCCTATCCAAGTGCCTACCAACTTACTGTAATCAGGGTCCCATGCGGAATCGCTCAGTTGCATATCGCTACGCTCTATCGTCCACTGGGCAGCCTCACTGTCAAATCGATATGTGAGAGATAAGATTCCACTCACCGTATAAAAGTGTGTCTCATTTTCCAGAGCAACCTCTGCCACAGTAAGATAATCACCACTATCAAGATGTGATAACTCGGCAGTAACAGAGAAATCACCCCCTGCATACAGGGTGGCTAGCGACGGATCGCTGTCATTGGTACTTGACCATCCCCATCCGCCACTTGGTGTAGCACGCTCACTATCAAAAATGGCGAGGTAGCTCTGCACTCGTGCAGCAATTGCACTTTCATCAATCGCGACCAAGGGAGTAAAATCTACAGAATCAACGTTGTTATCACGCAGTATCCATCTGCCATCCACACGCCTATAGGTTGTTGAAACATCAATAGCCACTGTCAGAGAGTCGTTGCTCAGAGTCATCTGGGCAGTTGAAGAAGCAGTATTGCCATCCTCATTTTCATGAATTTCAATACCCTCAATTGAGTCGATTATGTAACTGCCTTCTTGCAAAGAAATGGGAGTGAACGCGTCATCGCTATACCCACCTTCATCAGCCCATGCACGTCCTACAGCGAAGGTTCGGTTTTCAAACCCTGCATCACGCAGAGACTCTTCAACGAAATCTTCACTAAGACCTTGAGGAATTACTACAGCTAAAGATGCAGTAAGTCCCTCTGGTAATAAATTTTGCGTGTGTGCGAAAGCAAGTCCACCACCCAGCAAAACCAGGATTGCTGCTGCTATTGCAAGCCAGAGCTTCAGCTTGCCCTTTTTCTTTTGCTTTTTCGTGTCATCATCAACCAAAGCATCTGCTTGTGCTGAGGAATCATTAGCGCCATCTATCTGCGATGATATCTGTTGTGGCTGTGGCGACTCTAAAGCTTCACCACACATGCCGCACACTTTTGAACCTGCTGGCATTTCTGCGTTACACTTTGTACAAATCATTAAGCCTCATCCCCCACCTTTGTACCACAAGATGTGCAGAATTTACATCCTTCTGCCAAAGGCGCAGAACAACCCTTGCATATAGATGTTGCCAGTGTTGAACCTTCTGTTTCATCTGCTGCTGCAGAAGTGTCTTCCTCGGGCTGACTATCCGCAATTGAAGAGGTATCCTCTTTAAGTTCTACAACGCTTGGCGCTGGAGTCACAGGTGTTTCCACAGGTTGAAGATTCGAATCTGGCACAACTTGCGCAGTCATAGATGCTCCACATCCAGTGCAAAAATTTGAACTAACGGGAGTCAGAGCTGTACATGCTACGCACTTCGCTACAGTAGCCTTTGCTTCTGCCATGTCGGTACTGCAGTAAGGACATATAGCAAAGTCGTAGGACACTGGCTTTTTACATAGCGGGCAGTCTATAGTGGCACCAGTTGATCCTGGTGTTGGTGAAGCAGCTTTTAACTCTTCAATCTCTTTGCGCAAAGTGGCAGTTTTCTCACTCAAGTCTTCTACTAAAGCAAAAGAAGCTTCACTGCCTGCACGCATATGTTGATTATCTTTGGTCTTTGCATAAAGCTCTACACCCAATTGCGAGAAAGCCTTTTCCTGCTTGCGTGATATATCGGCTAGCTGGGCTTCTCTTTTTGCAACTTTTGCCATGCGATCAGCGGCGTCTACTCCGCCACCAATAAATCCGCCTATATCTTTCATGAAGCTCATTTCAGGCCACCTTTCTCAAAGGTTGAGATCTACATAAAGAGGAATGGGGTAGATGCAGCTCCAACAAAAAGGAAGCCGAAGAGTACTGGCAATAAGCCTAATCCTATAGCAATGCACGAAGTTACTATTCCTGCAACAGCCATTCCATTTTTCATTCCTGCAGGAGTTCTATTTCTGCCACTAATTGACAACACTAGACCCACAATTGCACAGATTATTGCTATCCATGCTGTCCAGAAGAAAACCAGGCTAATAATGCCTAGCACCATACCGGCAATGCCTAAGCCTTTTCCGGGGTTATGTGGTGCGGGCTGTGCTCCATAAAAATTAAATCCACAACCTGCGCAAAATGGAGACCCTGCTGCTGTGGAAATACCGCAACGAGGACATCTGAGCATAGCGGGTGCTGACTGTGACTGTGGCGCGACAGGAGTCTGAGGCATTGGTGTTGGTGCCACAGGAGGTGATGTTGGAGGTGGCGGAGGTGTACTTCCACCTGTTGCCAGCTCTGCTCCGCAGCCTCCGCAAAAAACACTGGCTGACTTATTTTGCGTATTACATTTTGAACAAATTGTTGTGCTCATCGATAATCCTCTTTCCCCCAAATTATGTCCTAAAACAAAGTGTCTGTAATTGGTCTACTTTGCATCGTTAAAGTATAACAAAGAGAATCCTTTTACGGGCTCCTTTATATAGGCAAAAAACTATGTAGAAAATCTCTACACCACACTTATTCACTAGGCAAACGCATATCCTACTGCCGATATGGAAAATGCACACTTTATCTTTGCTTAACCATTGCCCTTTTCTGCATCATGGAGCAAACTATCGCGACGCAGGGGTTACCCTTAAGCTATTTATGATTCTCTCAGCCTCTGCATCCCAAATATTTCGATCAGCGTCTGGAAAAGAAATTGTCACTCCCAAAAGCCAATCTTCTGTACTTCGACTAAAAAGGTATTTGCTGCGAAAAGCTTCATTAATCACCATATATCCACTGGGAGTATCCAATCCGGTACCTATAGCATGAATTATTCCTTCAGCAGCGATATAACTTGGCCCCACATATTCACTTGTTATCTCCCCATGACCGCGAGCAAAGTCTGTACGAAAACCAAGTTCATCTGCAAGGCTTTCTCGAAGTATCTGAATTGAAACTGAAATTCTTGGATAAGTTATACCCGAATTGTTGCGGGCTATAAAGTTAAATCCAGTAACTTTGTCATCATTTACAAACCAATCCGCATATCCCTCTTCTTCAAAAAGATCTGCGTTGTATTCAAAGGAAACATTGAATTCTGGTCCCGCCAGGATAAAAGTGCGAATATTTCCCTGTGATTGACTTGCCTGATCATCTCCCTGCTCGCGCTCTGGATGCCCAAACTCTAAACTAACATCAAGTAAAGTAATCGCATCTCTTGTGTTGAACAGCTCTACATTTGCAATCTGGATTGTACTTCGCCTACTAAAGGGATTGAAGTCAGGAATCTCCAAGATGAAGCGTCCACTAATAGGAACAGTTACTCTCTCGCGGTAACTGCCTGAAAGCAGCCAGTCCAGCCTTGGAAGACGTATTGCATCTGCTGACTCTACTCCATCTGGCAGTCTTCTTAACTCTGCTGAAGCTTCTCCATTTACTGCTGCTCGCATATCAGGTCCTGCTAGGCCGTAGAGACGTGTGCCAAAAGTAATGCCTAGCTCTGCACTAAGAGAAGCTGAAAAAATCTCTTGTTCTGGATTTATAATACTTTGTGGCCAGCGTGAGTTATCTCTATTTATCGCCCTTAGTCCTCTTTGAGTAGAATATTCAAAACCAAAAGCTTTATCGAGTGCTATATCTACATCCATAGCAAGAGCTGATGCCTGAGCGCTAAACTCTGCATCTACATGTATGCGGTTATCTAGCACTACCGGCAGAGGCCCTATAAAGAAGGTAAGTGGTTTATGAAAGCGGGTAAGTGTTTGATTCCGCTGAAACGCAGTATCGAGTGATATTTGTGCTCCTGCATAGCAGCGCAGTACCAAGCTCATATCTACATTTCCTCTGTGGATTCTTAAAGATACATCTAGAGAAATACCTGCAGATAAAACACCGAAATCTTCTGTACGTGAAAAGAGATTATGATTTAGAGAGGACGCAAAAGCTTGAGGAATTTCAAATAGACCTGCTTGGTCAGGCGCGTCCTCAATGATTTCATAATTGCCGTAATAATCAAACTCTACAGTAAAGCTAATATCGCACTGCTCTATGGCATCACTTAGTGCTGCTGGTGCAGTGTTTATCTTATATGCTCCATCTACTTCTTCAACAGAATCAATAATGCGAAGTAGCCCGTAAGGTGTTTCTTCAGAAACTCCTGAAGCAAGTATTGTTGTTGTGTCAATTCCTTCAAGTGTAGACACTGTTACAGAATAGAAGTCACTTTCAAGTATTTCAAAAGGTGAACTTTCTGGGTCATAGATAACTACATTAGGATTTATGATAGCTTCAAGAGTATCTTGATTGTTTTCATGTGAGAGCAGTGGCGGAATGAAATAAAGTGCAGCAATAATAACAGCTGTTAAAGCTACAAGACCAACAATAAATACAAACCCACGATTTGAATGCTGTGGCTCTTGTTGTGGAGGTGATTGCTGCGGTTCTTGTGTCACCTGTGGTGGAGGTGGTTGTTTAGGCACCTGTGACTGTTGCAATGGTTGCTGCTGTGAGTCTTGTGTCGCATCAAACATCTTTCCGCAGTTTTTGTTGATGCAAAATGCTGCATCAGAGTCGTTTTGCGTTTGGCAATGTTGGCAAATCTTAGAATCGCTCATAATGTGCGTCCCCTATTTCGACTCCCAGAATTTCTTCTGCTTTCTGTCACGCAGATAGAGAGTTAGATAACAGCCATATACAAAAAATGCCAATATCACACTTATAAGTTGAAAAGTCCCAACTTCAATTCCTTCTGAAATTGCCCACCAAATAGATGAGGCTGTCCCATACAGGCTAGAAATCGATATTGGAGTTGCCGACAAATGAAAGATTGTACTGGAAGCCCACCATGGAAGAGATATGAAAAAATTTAGAGCCAACACCATGGAAAGCAACAATAGTGCTTGCCATGCAATCCAGGCAAACACCCACATCTTTTGATTTTGACTGAAAGTCTGACTGGAATGATTCAAATTTCTCCGCACGTTCCACGCAGTCCTATTTGCACGCAAAGCAAACAGAATGCTTGCGACAAAGTAAATTCCTCCGATAATGAGGGCAAAATAAGACACTATCATAATTGGAAAATGGAAAGCTTCAATTTGCTTCCAAAGAGCATCCTGTTCTGCCGCAAGGGCATCCCAATCTGACTGCCATTGGCTGTCACTGGGGTCTAATGCCCATCTCGCATCGCTCACCTCAATCCACCTGTCAAACATCGCAGAACTTTGTTCGACAAGTACGTGATTTGTTATTCCGGCCGCAAGCGAAATAGCAATAAGAGCAAGAAAAAGCCCTGCCCATTTCCAAATTCGATACTTCAGCGCCCAAATTGCGGGAAAAAATAGCGCACCCCAGCTAATGCGACCAAGACCCTTCATAGACTCGTTGTCATCTATGTGCTTCCCAAAATTTACTGCTGAATCCACATCGTGTGTTACATTTTCAAAAGTTGGCTTTTCCGCTGCTGATGCTCCAGTTATGGGATTCTCTATTTGCTCATCCTGCTCTATACATGCAGGATGAGCAAATGGCGTCTGATCGCTATTCATGGCTTATCCTCGATACCTCTGCCAAAGTTCATTTGCTGCAAATGCCACAAGGGCTAAACATGCAAACACCGTCCCTATTGCCCCAATCCCTATGTTTACTTGCATATCTGGACTTGCGCCAAACGGAATTGCATCTGCTATGTTGCTCATCAAACCGTCGACAGCTAAAAATGAGCTCATGAACTGGATTACTATTGCAAGATAGAATGTCGAAACTGCGAAGGCCAATATCAATTCAAGCCTTCTTAGAGTGGGCACAAATGAAATCGCAAACAGAAGCAAAACGCCCATATAAGAAACAATGAGAATTGGGTTTGTTGGAATCATTTGATTAAGCTGATCCATTTCCGCAGCAGAAGGGGCTCCAATACCTAATCCAGCCGTAGAATCAACAATGCTGCTTGCGATATTTCCTGTAGCCAGCTGATAGGCATTCAAGCTAAGTGTCATTCCGTCGCAAGATACAGAGACGAAAGGCAGAAAAGCAAAGAGGATCAATACCACACATATAACCTTTACCGCAATAGAAAAGAGATTTTTTTGAGACATCGAAGGAGCTGGGTGCGCAACAGAATGACCAACCGCATGGGCAAATGTTCCATCTGGATCCACAGAGGTCTGAGGCATTGTCGGACTTACAGAAACTGCTGGAATCACAGCTGGTGTGCTGACTGGTGCAATTGACGCAGAAGCAGGAGGCGTACCACCGTACAAAATAGCGTCCTTTTCCTGTTGGGTCATCTGTGGCTGCGGTGCAGAAGGCGATGGAGGGGCTGGTGTCGCAGCTGATGGAACTGATGAATCCGCAAACAATTTCCCACAATCTTTCGCACTACAAAAAGCAGCATTTTCCTTACTCTCTACACCACACTCTGAGCAAAACTTATTCATTATTGATCCCTTCTTCTTTGGATAGTCCCCTTGTGACTACCCTCTAATGCAGGTGTTCTAGCTATGACATGATGTTATTCTTCATTTCAGCAAAAGTAAAAGGTGTACCGTCAGGATGTTCTTTCCAAAGTAAAGCTATTGAAATTGCCACAGCTCCCAATATCAAGTAGGCGTAAAATCCTATCCTATCTTCGTATTGTATTGCTCCGAAATTTCCCCTCGCTGCATCAATAATGGCTGCGCGAGTGATAAGTGCAGATATTATTGTGCCTGCAGCAAGTCCTGCCTGAATGAATCTTGCATAAGGCACAGAAGATACAATCTGTACGATTAGCATGGCTAAAGGAAAAGCAAGAAGTGCCAGCACTAACGGAGATCCATTTTCTAAGTCAGTACTCAAAGAAAATCCACTAATTTCTGCTGTTTGACCTGCGCATGAAAGAACTCCAAAAGGCAAAAAGAAGCAAATCATCAAGCAGGCAGCAAGAATTTTTAAAACGAGAGATTTAGAAATCTCTGAAGTATTTGATGTAGGGGCTGTGTGAGAAGAGCAACCATAAGTTGAGCAAGGTTGGCCAGGTGCCGTAGCTGTTCCACAGCTAGGACAAAAGGCTGCTCTGTGTGGCGCTGTGATCACCACAATGGAATTTCCGCAACTACCACAAAAGCTAGCATTATATGCGTTTGGCGTATGGCAGCTGGGGCACGGTCGATCTGATGCCAAGGCTGAAGGTGAATGACTCTGAGTTGGAGGTGCAGCTGAAATTGGGGCTGACCCTGGTTCACTACTGTCAGACGGCAACAGTATTCCACAAGCCTTATTGCCGCAAAACGCCGCAGACAGTTCACTTTGTGTACTACACTTTGGACAAACCTTCATGCTATCTCTCTTCCCCTCTTGTGGTTACGCTACTTTCAGTCCTAAAGGCTAATTAAGAAAACTAAAAAAGATGCACATTACAAACACAATTAAAATAATTATCACTGCACTGATTGTAATAATGATAGTGTCATCTGAATTTTTAACGCCGCCACTATCACTAAGCTTGCCCCCACAGTGAGAGCAGTAAAGCATCCATGTACGGCTCTTCCTTCCGCACGCGCGACAGCCTTGTGATGGCGCAACCACCGATGATGTCGATCCAGCCTTTACAGAGTTTCCCCCGCTGGAAGGAGTCGAGATGTCAAATAGGCTGCCACAAGCTTGGCTGCTGCAAAATGCGGCATTTGCCTTATTGTTTGTCCCGCAGGCAAGACAAGTCTTCATGTCATTCTTTACTGCAACAACGCTTCCAGAAGCTTCTTCTATTTCACACCAAGGACAAATTGCCGCCTCTTGCCAGTATTGATGGCTAGGATTTTTGTCACACCTTTTCAAAAGCTTTCTAAATTTTTGTAAAGGATCAATCCAGTCTGCAGCACATGGACGATCCCAGCGCGCAAGATGTCCTACAATAAAGGCTTGCTCAAAAAGGTTGCGCACATCTGGCGGCAACGACTCAACAGACGGAGACATTAAAGGTCTTGCGATTGGAAGTTTTGCCTTATTAGTTTCTGGGAAATGGGCACTTACTCCACTGACCACATTTTCTTTTTGTGTAGTGCGCTCTGCATTTGGATCAATCACTCTATGCGTGAAGGGATGAGTATCGTTCATAAGTAGCTTAAAAATAATAACGGCAAGCGCCCAACGGTCAGTTTCAAGCGAAAAGGATTGATCAGTAAATGATACGTTTTGCAATTCAGGAGGCAGCCATTCAGGAGTCCCCGCACGACAAGGAAATAGTTCATCGCTTGCGCTGAATTGAAAGGAATCCACATCAATAACCGTAATTACTGCTTTTGAGACCAACATGTTTTCTGGCTTCAGGTCGCCAATTACATAAGACTGAGCATGAGCACTTTCAATTGTTCGCGCCAGATTACACGCCGTAACAATCAATTCTTCGAGGCTCATACTTTTGCGTAACTTATCCGAAAGTTGCCTTGACAACTTAATTTTATCCGCAGCACTACGCATAATGTAGCCGGCGAATATACCTTTTTCATCGTAGAGCGCGTCAAGCGGCCAAGCAAAAGTTTGATCTGCGGCAAGACTTGAATCCTTGCTCAACATTGCTTCAATTTTGCGCCCACGTCTAGAAATATCTTGTACTCCCAAATCAGCACGATACAACTTTGCTACTAATCCAATATCTTGTGGTAGAGAATGGACTGATCCTTCTCCACCCCTTGCCTCTTTGCTAACTAAATCACCTATTACATAAATTTGTCCGCTTTTTGTATAGTATTGCATGGTGGACATCTTTAACGCCCAGCCTGTTCTTCTTGTGTCGTTCCCCCGTAAAATGGGTACCCATGAGCAGTTGGTGAAGCTTCAAGAGAGCCCAACTGATCCTGCAGGCCTCTTATTTCATCCTGCAAATCTCCCATTTCTCTATTTAGTCTATTGCTATTAACGTCTGCATCATCCAATTGCTTTTCCAAAGCATCATTTTCCGCCTGAAGTTGCTCGGCTTGTTCTTGAAGGTCCAGCATCTCTTCCTCATAGTCATCCCATGTTAAAGTTACAACAGCAAAAGTGATACCTACTGAAAGAAGAATGGTTACTGCAACTATAACGATGTATCGCACAACAGCAGATTTCTTTTCTGGTTGTGAACTAAGCTCTGGAGCGAAACTTTGACTCTGATCAACAGCAGCATGGCTTACCTGCGAATTATCTTGCACGGGTACTTCTCTTTGCGGCATAGAAGCAGCAGGTGCTGGAGCATTACTGCTGTATAGCCCTTCTCGTATTTTCCTATCTATTGCTGCCTCATCACGATCACTGCCATCATAATAGGTGTCTCCGATATTCGAACTTGCAACATTCATGTTTATTGCAACAACGAGCGTCTTATCGTCTGTTATAGCAGCAACCTTGTCAGATTGCAGATAGGCCTTAATCCCCTTTGTCATGCGATCTTCAAAATCAACTGCAGTAGCAACTTCACATAGCCCATCACTGCGTTGCAAATGCATGAATTGAGTGGCAAATTTTGCGCTTACTGGTTCACCAGTAAGGCTATAGCGTGCTGGGCAAAATGCAGCCAATACGCCATCAGTCATAGCTGCAACAGCAGCAACAGGATCAGACGAATGACCAAACTCCCAAGAATGTTCTCCCAATCGCAAAACATACGTCGAGCTTGCCTCATCACCCTTTTGAGCTTCCGTCAATAAGCGATATCGTCCATCGTTTTGCAACACAACAATGCCACCATCACCCGAATGGGCGTATATCACTTGTTGGCCATTATAGATAAAGCCCGTCAAGGTCGTATCAAAAGCTGTTTCTGGCAGTTGACGCGCTTGTGCATGGGTGGCAACTGCAAGTTGCGCTGACCTAAAAGCATTGAGCCACACATCTTTTAGCACTGTAACGTCCCACTGAACAATTGGTGCATGAAAATACATCCACTGCGCAGCGGCATTAACAGCGGTCTGCGACCCTTCATCTGAGTGTGTGGCACTACCTATGCCATCAGCAACAATAACCACATACCAGTCATTAGGCAATCGCATGTGCTTGTGGGCATCCTGGCACACCACCCCAGCCTCTATGTGTGCAGTCCCTTGCACACTCGTGCCGAAAGCACGAATATCTAAGGAACTCATTAGCTTTGGAAGGTAAACGTATCGGGCTGCTGCAGGCTTGGAGTAAGAGCAACTCCAACTGTACTGCCGCCATCGGCTCGACTGGTCACAACAAGACTGTTATGCAAGAACTCAAATAGCTCGTTAAAGTTATGGTTCTTTAGATACAAGATGCGTTCTTTGTCAAAAGTTTCAGCCATCTTCGATGCGCTGAAGCCATCAACTCCGAAGCAATACCCCATAGTGGCCTGTCTTGCTTCTTGCGCTTTTAGGCGGGCTGTAGCCTGCTGGACTTCTGCTCTATCAGTTGGCTCACCATCAGTAATACAAACAATCCACGGACACCTATATTCAACACCCGCCATCTTTAATCTCTGCTTATAGTCGTCTACTAAATCAAGCGAATAATTCAGTGCAGCACCCATCGCTGTTGTACCTGCAGCTTGTAAAGGAGCAGGATCAGCTATCTCTGCAACAGGATGGAAATTATGCACGAGGCTGGGAGCACAATTATAAGAAACAATGGCCACATCGATAATAGTTCCCAATTCGTGTCCTCGCCAGCTATGAAGAAAAGCTTGAAGCCCTGCATTCAGCTGATCGATTTTATAAGGTGCTGTTCCCCAGCCCATCGACTCGGAAGTGTCGAGCATCAGTACCACTGGCTGATGAATCCGACCCAAATCCACCGGATCTCCACCCTGAAAAATTTCTTGCTCTGTCCCCATGATTTCCCCCTATTTTTTCACTGCGCTATAAAGAGCAATTGTTACCCGTGCAAAAAACACTATTGATTGCACTAAAAGAGCATACATAAAAAGAGCTTGCTTCGGCGGGAGCCAGTATATTTGTCCAAATGTTAGACAAATAGGGTTCATTCTGCAGAAACTAAAGGCTAGCAATGTCCCCGAAAATCAAAAAAGTATCCTTCGTGATTCGAACGTGTGCAAAATTCACAACTTTATGTAACTAAAAAAACAATTGTCTAAATACTAGACTATTAATCCGCCACTAGTAGCAAACGCTGTGCTTATTATGTAAACTATCCAACAATCATGCTTGAGATGTGCGAGATAAATGGCGAGTTATGCAAAGAAATTTTAGAGGATTATCACGATAATCCTCTGTTTGTTGCTGCCGATCCTTCTGATATTCACACCCTTTTAATGGCTTCTTTTTACTACAACGTTACTGGCGACAAAGTGCAAGAAATTGACATCAGCCTAACTGATTATCAATATTTATTTGGTGACTACTATGAAGTAACTAAGCCCGAAGATATAGCTATTCCTGCCCTTTCGCTAAGCGGCACTATCCAGTACAGATTTTCATCTAATTCTTCTGATGACTCACTGACAGCAATCATCGATGCTCCTGTCATAGGCTATCTATCTCCCTACATTTTTGAGGCTCAGGCCGTTTATCCTAGTCTCGCATCTAGTCCAGGATCACGTGGGGTTATTTTCAACCCTATAACCTTTAGAGAAATAGCTTACAAAAATCCTCAGATGCTTGAAGTCATGATGAAAGGGCGCGAACGAATTTATGGCACCTTGCTAAAATGGCTTCCCGTCAACGCACTTACCCCTA
>Ga0123355_10009957_pt1 | contig 14511 bp, 6 predicted proteins | sample TergutEmb28metaG_3_FD_89872 | JGI IMG/M metagenome (GOLD analysis project Ga0123355, IMG submission 89872) | Embiratermes neotenicus P1 segment gut microbial communities from Petit-Saut dam, French Guiana - Emb289 P1 | ecosystem: Host-associated > Arthropoda: Insects > Digestive system > Gut ...
AGGTAGAGCTCAGTTGAAACCTGATGGCACACGGTGACGCACGGTAGGGGAAGTGAAGGGGAAACATGCGAGTGGAGTGGGTAGCCAGTAGTCTTGCACTCTACCTCAGAACATGGTGTATCCGGCATTACTACCATTACTACCGCTGATGCGCACACCTCGGCTGCCAGTAGTCAACTGAACTGATACCCCCGCCAACTTAAATGGACTCATCTGTTTCGCTGAAAGACCAAATCTGGTTTCTGCGCGTGTGCCAACACGTTTCAAACGTGCTCTACAAATAATACCAAGAAAGCTAATACTGCCATGAGAAGTCTAAACAACTCACAAAAACAAGTGACCATTACAAAATATTTCTCAAAATCACCATTACATACATAAAAAAGAAGTATAAAGAAAATCACCATTTTTCCTAAATGTACCAAACAAATACTTCGAATTATTCATGTTTTTCAGTTATTTTTGTGTCTTCTCCTACTCATGAGCCTAGATAATTTGGTTTCCACTCTATATCCAAAGACAAATAGTACATATGTACAAAACCTTAGCCTTTTGACACCAATTACTTCTTCACCCTTTAGTCTTCAGTTTTCATAACAATGAGCTTATCAATTCTACCTTTAGTTTACTTAAACCATCTTTGTGTAAATGTTTTATTTCAATTAATTATTGCTACTCAACGTGCATTTCGTTGGGCTAATATCTAATACCTACATCACACATTGCCAATAAATAATCAACTGGTATTTGTAATTCCCTGGATGCCATTACAGACCAGGCAAATCTCAAGACTGAATAGACGACTCAAAGTCCACATTATGTTAGTCTCTGACATAAAACAAAACAAAACCAACCACATATGCACACACACACACACCTCTCAGAATTCCAGCAATAAGATATGATTAAAAAAATTCCAATTACGAACACATGATAAAATATATAAATATTAACAATAGCAGCATTTCGTTTGTTAAAGCAAACATTCAATTTCCCGGTAAGCAGTAAAACACAGAATGCAGTATGGATAACAATAAAGATATGCATATGCTCTGGCAGTAATAGAGCAAGAATATGCATCATCCTCCCATCTTGCACTCACTTCTGCACAATGTAACCAATTACTGCAAACCATTCAAATCAGTTTAAAACAATGAAAGTTATAGCTGTCAATTATTCATCCATCATCACATTATCTGAGTCATGCATAAAGCATTATTTGCAATTGCATGTGCAAGACATTAATAAGGCCTTATTTGCAACAACATGCACATTACATGTACAGGGCCTTAATCGCAAAAGTACAGACAACATGTATATGGCTTTATTTGGAATAGCATACACATGACATATATGACCTCATTTACAATAGCATGCACATGACTTGTATAATGGCATATTTACAACAGCAAACATAATATGTATATGGCCTTATATGTAAAAGCACATTTGACATTATTTGCAACAGAATACTCGACATGTATGACCTTATTTGCAATACTGTGTATATGACATGTCTAAAGGCATACTTGTGAGAGCATACATGACATATAAGGGCTTATTTGCAATTGTGTGCACATGACATGTCTAGGGACATATTTGGGACAGCACAAATTACATATAAGGCCTAATTTCCAACAGCATATCCACAAGTTTCTTATAACAGAACTGCCTCTGCATACATCTTCAAATTAATTGTTAGTTTACTCAAACAAAAAGCATTGCATTCTAAGTTCTACTGTCCTGCATTCTTCCCTGGTGTCACCTTTCAAATCTGCTGGAAATCACAAGAATACCGAAGCTTAAGATGATAAACCAGCTTAGTGGTATTGAGGAGAGAAGACGATACCGTTCATCTGCAAAAGTCGTAATACATACATACATACATACATACATATAGTAATGCTGTTAACATTTATTAAATTATCTCAGGTCACAAAACACTGGCAGTGTCAGCACATAAAGATCAGGGGAATATTTTATTCATTTTAACAATAAACAGAACCTTAATACCACTAAAGCTAACTTGATATGATGCTTACCATTGTGTTTAGGATGAATTATTAGTCTGCTCTCCTAAATCACAGATTTTTAATCCCAAAGATTTACTACTCTATCGTCATTTAATTCTATAAATTACCTATGGTGGTACACCACTTGATTTCTGAACTTAATCTATCACCTAATACGCCAACAATGACATGTTTCAGAAGCTTGTTTTGTTTCTGTCCTCAGGTGAACAGATGGAGAGGAAATTACTGTGTTGGGTCTGATATGATGAGCTCTTCCCAATATCAGGATAACTTATACTGGTTTTCAAATATAGACACATCTCTTCTTATGCAAATTTGAGATGGGCAACTTCCCAGAGAAAAATGTTATCATCATTTAGGTAAATGCACTTTTTCCACAATAAATGTTTATTTTCTATGTTTACAATGATTGGTAAACATACATTGTGTGTGTGTGTGTGTAGTAGATTCAAAACATTACCAGAATTCACAGATATAATTTACATGAATCCACTGCTACAATTCACAGGATTTCCTACTGTGAATAAAGAAATGTACATTAACACCTTTTGTTGCCTTAGGGATGCGGTCAGAAGGAAATGCCCCAAAAAATGGAGAACCAACAGTCGGTTTCTCCTTCATGACAATGCTCCAGCACACTGGTCAGTTTTGGTCAAAGGATTTCTCATCAATGAACAATGTGACAACACTGCAGCATTTGCCATACTCTCCTGACCTAGTCCAGCTGATTTTTACCTTTTTCCTCAACTGATATCAGCATTAAAGGGATGGGGCTTTTGTGATGCTACTACCATCATTAAGCATGCGATGGAAGAGTTGAAAAGGCTTTCACAAAACGTCTTCCAGTAATGCTTCCATTACCTTTACAGTTGCTGACAGAACTGTATAGTTGCACAAGGGGACTATATTGAAGGAAATATAGCTCACATGATTATAATGGTTTGTATTTCTCAGAAATAAAATGGTCCTGGGAACATTTTGAAGTGCGCACACACACGCACGCGCACGCACACAGGTCTCGTTTTACACCAGGGTTATGTAACTGAAAAAGCTCAAATTGAACACAAAATTCCCATTTAAAACAGTACATTGCATGAGGTTTAGGGGATTGACCACCTCATCCTATATAGTGCATGACTATGCCACTAGTGGACATACAGACCTGTGGAGCATATGTGCACTGTATGTAGTACATTACATATATATTTATATACAGTATATGTACATTTATATACAATATATGTATTTAATTCCAATGCAATAAAAATGCAAGAGACTCAGATGCATATTTTTTGGTAAAGTCCATTCCAATAGGACTGTGGTAGTCTTGCTAGACAAACACTTTAGTTTCTCACTTAGCACTTTCTGTAATTTTATCAGCATTATCACGAATTGTACGTACGCTACTGTGAGCGAACATAACATTACGGCATATGTCAACAATTCGTTCACCTTTTTCATGTCAGTTTATTTTGCCTAATTTCTCTACAGTACTGATTGTTTTTCACCAACTTTTCACTTGGATTGCCCTAGGTGATGCAGATATGCATTTCTCACTCATTTTGATAATAAAAGTCAATGCTGTTGAAGAGCGAACTAAATTAGCTGCGTGATTAGATCACCAACATAATAAATTCATACATGAGACTGATGGCATTACAGTGAAGTCACTTTCTGCAAGCCTCAAACACAAGACAAGGGTGGCCATGAATCATGTGTGCTACAGCGCATTAAACTGCAAATTATTGCATACCATCTATGCCAAATTGTGTTAAACTGAAAAATTTCATGTAAATTCAAAAAGTGGTATAAATTTTCAAGTCGCGTTAAAGCAGAATTGCTCAAAAAGAAATCATGTAAAACGAGACCTGCCTGTATTTACATACTCACTCTCTCTCTCTCTCTCTCTCTCTATCACACACACACACACACACACACTGTACATCAATCTGTCAATCAATCAGTTCTGATTAGCACAAAATACGACTCAAATGAGATCATCATGAAACTTATTTACCCCATAAACAGGCGTGTGTTCATATTTCCATTATCTGCCACTGACCAAACCTCATCCTAAGTACACATAAAATTACTTAAGTTCACACATGATAGCTACAAACTAAACAGAGCCCTTCCCACTGGACTCAACTGAATATCCACACTTTCTTTTTTAAATGAGTAATTTACAACAAAGGTCATTGCTAAAATTATAAAGCAAAGGTGGCCACAATGTGGATCCTGCATGTGAGTGGCGCAACTCATGCAATATTCAGGTAGTTTACATGTGCATGAGAATGACAGTGAATGATGTTTTAAGAGATTTCCTAAATAAATAAGACAGACATCTAACTAAAACAAACCTATTGTAACCGGATGAACAGAAATAAGAAGTCATTAAATATGGAGAAAACGTTTTATTAATGAATGAGAACATGGCTCTTGTCAAAGCTGTTTCCTAATGTGCAGGTCTAAAAGCTCGTCTAGCTGCAAAGAGCTGGATGGAGCAGAGAAGAAATGATATAGATGACAGGAGTAAACCAAAGTCCTTGATGACAGACTTATCCCACTTCTGCTTTATCCACGACAAATTCCACACTGTTGGCCTGACACTGAAATGAGCATTCATGGTGAGAAGCCAGTGATTAACACTTTCAGCCCCAGTTGTTTCACCTTACAACGGAAGAACAATCAGTTTCCAAAATGCTGTGCTGCTTTTAGAATGACAGAACAAAGGTCCAGAAAACAAGCAATCTTACATATATTATTACAATTATTTTATTTTTGTGTAGAACTTACTAGTTAAGTATGGATACTGTATACGTAAAATTTGGCACTAATGATGCCCAAGCCTCATATCATTGCAACATTAGTAACTATTGACCAACAAATGATATTTTATGTAAATATAGTGTTGAAATTATACAAAATAATGACTTTACAAAGACTCTTATATCAAGCATGAGAGCTTGACTTTAATAAATGGCATGAAAGAATAACTGTGATGGTAGATTGAAAATTCTGAAGTTAGTTACAGGACATATGGATTGACCAAGGAAAAGTGACAGACACCCATTAGAAGGTAAAAGGCCTAAAGTGGCTTATAGTCTGTTGCTGATTATGAAACTGAGTGAATGTTTTTATGACCTATCTAAGTACTGAATTTCACATGCCTCATTCCATTGGTGTATAAACTATACCTGTGAAACCAAGAGCTAATGAAAACTCCTACATACCACTATGTTGTTACTTTGCAAACCACAGACACATTACCCAAACAGAAGGTGCATATCTCTCCCACATCTAAAACCATATCACTTTAGACTCTATTAAGTAAATGGCAACACTGATGACCACATTTTCCCAGACTGTGTCTGCCACATCATTACTAATTACATGTATAGGACTGGGACGGAATCCACAGGCATAGCAATCATACCAAGTGTGAACAGTTGAAATGGATACACAGCACGGCACTCTTAAAAACCTAATTCTTTATACCACGTTTCACCTGTTAAATATGTGATCCCGTCATTTTTAGCAAAACATTATAATTTTTTGTTCTAAGAAAGAAGGTGCTGGTATTCGTACCATCGTGTACAACCAATAAACAAAGCTCTATATATAACATGTTTACCAAAATGACTCAGTGTGGTCAACGAAAATATAAAAGTTTGCCCCTGTGCCTAAGCACCATACTATGATAATGTACATGGGGCATGGAGGAAAAGCTCCTCCACACATTACATACCAAACTCCAAATACTGGAGGTGGGGGAGGAGGTCACAAGTTTCATTCATTAGAAATAGCTCTTTCATACCCTATGCCCCAGAGTCTATTCAGAAACAGTACAGAGGGAAGATTTCTACTGCCATCAGGAATTGAACCCAAGTAGTTCAGCCTGTCAATTTATTATCTGAGAAATGCCAGCTTTTGTGTGGTTAAGGTACATGATCCACATATGGGTTTTACTGTACAATTCCACAAGCAAAATTGTGACAGTTGTCAACAGGATGTTGGAAATATGATGTAGGAATGCAAGTGATTTTGTAAGTAATGCATCAGCTCAAGTTTAGTTCTGCCCATGACAGGCCATGAAGGCCCAGAGGGGAAGCAGAGGTGTATCTCTCCTTTTTCTTGAACCTCAGTGTTAGTTGTGTGTGGGTGGTCAACAACACATCCTGGCTACTTTATGCCTAGGCAAGAGATGCATTACCCATAATAAAGGAAGCAGGGTGGGCTTCAGGGCTTTTCTGGATGATACAGAAAATCTCGCCCCCACCGGGATTCAAACCCCAGACTGTCCAGCTTGTAATGTAAATTCAAATGAGATGCAACAATGACACAGGCAGAAGTGTTTTATTTAATGATCCTGTCAGCTGCTCAGATTACATGCTCTCTGTTGTAGATGAATGAAATACGAGTGTGGAGCATTGATAGAAAGATACTGGACAGGCAAAAATCAAAATACTCAGAGGAAAACCTGCCCCAGTGCCAATCTGTCCAATATAAATCCCATGTAAATGGGCCTGGGATTGGTACCATGCCTCTGTGGTGATGGATCAGTGACTAACCACTTGAGCCATGGCACAGCCAAGCAAGAATAATCATGAAATCAGAGGGATGACAGAGCAGAAGAAAGACATACTGTATGGTGTGTTATAGCAGTTACTTGAAAGGATGTGAAAAGGTGAACCAGAATTTCCACTACCTTTCTCTTGTACCCTGAAGACGGCATAGCACAATCCTTCAAAATGTTTGTACTTACATGCAAAACTGTGTGGAATCACATACCAGTGGACAACTATCTTTATAAAACACAAAAATCTCACCCAGAAAACCATTTCAGTCCAAAACAGAATTATTGTCAATTTTATAAAACATGAAAAATAAATGTATGGAGCTACATACTCCAGAAAGAGTCGTCATTGTGGAAGGTGGTGTATTTGTCTATCAGGCTTCACTGAGCACAACACATTGGACCAAAAACAGCCAGATTTGGGATAAGAGATAAGCACAGAGTCTACACTGAAGACATTTTGTCAACAATAATACACACCTGAAAGGGCATCAAATTTGAACAGCAGTACACACATACTGGTATATTCACATATCATCATGACATTTCTTAAACTCTTGCTGGACAAGTGATATTGTTCAGCTGCTCACAAATTTTATACATTCCCACAGTTTGCAGATACTCTGATTTTGTTTACTACAGATATGTATGGTATAATCAAGTTGACTATTATAATAAAAATGTAGTGGCTTTCCTAAAGGGGAAAGTTAGTCTCACATTGCACAGATGGGGAGGAGGATGTGCTACTCAGCATAATGCAGAAATAATGGATATACATAGTCAAACAGTAAAGTTCTAAGATTTAGGTGATGTCCAAATTTGGTTTGGTGCAGTTGCAGCTGCTTTCTATCTGTTCATGCTATGACCACCAGAATTTGTGAAGAGAAAGTTCTAGTTCAATGAGCCCCACATACAAGATGTGATTTTCTTTGTTATCATGTAGCATCATGAATGAACATCAATTTTGTGTCAAACTTGGGGAAAATAGCTACAGAAAGTACAAGATACTTAGAAATGTTTATGGAAATGAAGTTATCACATACACATGACTTCAAATCTCAAAACACAGCATTCTTCAGAACTTCTATGTCTGTAAGCTGGTGAACCTGATCTTATGAACACCTTTTGGCTACCACTAACATTCAAAGTGACGTGACTGACGTAAAGTTTTGTTTATTGTTGTACAGAGTCTTCTGCAACAAGCTTGCCAATTTCTTGAGTCTGTTCTCATAGGTCATCTGGAGCAAACAATGTCCTATACAACACCCATCAACTGGACACTTATCAAGTTCACTGAAGTGTATCCTTAATGAAGGTGAGTGCCAGTGTAGCAAGCTCACACTGCTTTAACCTTTTGACGCCGGAATTTAGCAGCTGTTCGGCTATTTAAAGGACTCACTGCGTGGCCACTTTAGTGGCCGTTCAGCTATTTGAAGGGCCCACTGCGCGTCCACTTTAGTTGACGTTCAGCGCTAAAAGGTTAACAACATAACCTTTTAAAAACCTGTGTTGCCAAATACAAATGCACATAGCACACCCCTACAAACTCATTTTATGTATTTAGGCAACAAGGAAATTTATAACACTTTTTGGACATGCTTTATAACCTCTGTTTTATTTGCCACAAAATACCATTATTTCATATTTAATCTTTTTCTGTTAATGTTTTTCATAATCCATGAGCTAAATTTAGATACCTACCCCAGTCAGCTACAGATTAATTCTGTCTGCTTGTAAGTCTCAGTTTGTGTGGTTGTGTTCCATAGTGCAAAACTGTTATTTGAATTGCCCCTAATATTTATAAATGAGGAACATGCCAACATGCATTCTGTATATGGTTCTGGCAATGGACAAGGTATATCTGTTATGATGGAATACCAGTGATGGCATCCAGGTTTTAGAGTGCCATATCAAGACATAACTCAGAATGTACACAGAATTTTAAGCTACACTGACTCATTTCTATGAGCAAAAGCAGAACATGGCATCCTAGGCTTTGGGAAGATAATGTTCTAACTGAGAAGCCTATGAACAAAATTTCCACTGTCAGATAAGGAGGGTTTTCAACAGTGGTGTCGTTTATCCATAACACATCTTCAAATACAAAGATTTGTACCAGCTGTGTACAATTTTGTGAATGGACGTGACCATGTCTACAAATGCTGCCCAACAGTGTATTAATCGATGAGGTTCACCTTGTCGGTTATGGTGTCAACAAGTCAAGGAATCGCACTGCTGAGCAAGCAGTATCCACATGAGGTAGTAAGAACTAATTTTCAACAGATGTTCTTAGCAAAAGCAGGCATGGAATACTAGGAAACTGGCTACTTGGACAACAATTTATCAAAGGATTTTTAACAACTGCTCAATACAGAAATTTTTTAGGAAGTTAACTATCCCTTTACATATATGAGAGGGGAAAATTAATAAGGGTAGATTGGATTCATGTGGCTAGAATGTTGTCTGAAAGTGAGATGTTCTTGTTCCAATAATGCCACAGACGCAAGAAAGAATACTGGACAATTACCACTACCAGAGGATATCAAATATTCTAGAATGATTACTATGCTCCAGGAACTGATGTCTTTGTGCCCAATTATAGTTTATTCTTCTTCTCTTCTTGGTGTGATTGAATTCTTATTCTAGTCAAGTAGATCAACATTTATATGCTGCATTGAACTAACATTCGCTGTCTGCCCTCAAACAGGAAAGGTTCACAAATAAAGGACACTCTGTATTTATTATTACTTCACAATCTTTCCCTTTATCTTTTGGGATTCAAAAAAGAAATCCCAAATACATTTACATATATTTAATCACTATTGAAGCAATGTCATCAAGCACATAGAAACAAAATCCGTAAAAAAATATAAAACTCTGCTAGTTGATAAAAATGTTATAAATCCAGATCCCATAGTCCCTGAATTCTTCTCACACATTAAATGCATGTGCAGTACTCTGAAGATAATTATACTGATTACAGAACATAGGTTGTCGCAACACCTAAGTTGTTCACAAACACACTTAAAGTGACAAAACAGTGGCAAACACATAAAATATAAATGAATCGCTTTTGCTGTTACCAGTCAGTTTGTACCTCCATGAATTTTCAAGTGATTCATACCAAACTCATCCCACACTTCTGACAATGCATCACTATCATTAGGGATAATAACTTTTGTCTCATCTTTGTTTTGCATTATATATCTGCAACAAATTCATGAACTTTCGTTACACACTGTTTTCCCCACAACAGAGAACTACTGACACTCATGATTATTAAAGCCACTCCCAGTCCCTTTCTATCCTTCCTCTTCGACATTCAACAGTGTACATATCAACCCTACCATCAACAGCAATACAGAGAAGTTCTCGAAGTGTTTTGTTTCCTATGAGGAGTCTGTTGCAAGTACACTTTAACAATGCACCACTTAACTTATTCTGTACCAGCAAGTGCCTGTTTGCTAACTCTTTCATTTTGGTGAGTAATTTGAGAATCACTCATCTTTAACCAATGTTGGTAAAGCCTCACACATCACACTGGCTACACTTCCTCCTTCTCAAGGTTACTTGGAAGCATGAAAGTCACAGAATGTAAAAAACTGGCACTGTGTGGTCTGGACAGTCTCTCCACCAGTGGAGTTAATTGCATATAATTTGATAAGTAATGTACAGCTACCTTTAAGAATGGTCTCACCGCTACTGATTTTTAGCCATGATCACAAGCAGTCAGCCAAAACCAAGCATAAGCTTTGACACATACAGACCTATCTGCCTGCCTATCTATCCAAGCATCCCTCCATACAGAAAACTTTGGGTCTCCCTGAACAGAAACTATGACATTTTATACCGGAGATTTTTACTACACTTTACATTCACATTCCAAGTTTTACTAAAATCGGACAGAAGTAAGACACCTTATGTAAAGACCTACATACATTTATGATAATATCACACCACTTATAAGATACACACAAGAAATACAGCAGAGCTAGAGAGGCTGAAAAAACAGATAATAATTTAAACACAACATTCTACAACATGCCATCCCACATGAAACAAAAAAGTAATGACTGCATTTAGATAAACTGTAAACCTATTACTAAAATGCAGTATGTGTGTGTGTTGCATAAACTTGGAGGGGTATAATTAAAACACATTTTCAGTGGTTTTCTTCAAATTATTCATGATTTTTAAATTAGGGGCTAGGGAGCTATCCACACCAGAAGTAGTATGCTCCAACTCGTTAACAATGTTTAATTCCACATCAAAGTCCAACTGTCTACCTTTAATAGTTACTGGTGTAATCCCATGTCCTTGCTGTCACCAGTTCCCTCTTTTCCCCCTCAACAATACTAAAAAAATGTAAAGTAAAATTCTTGTTAACTGGTGGAAAACTTTCAAGACAGCTATTTGTAGTGGGAAGTTTCTCATTTGGAGACTTTAAAACTATGTACAGCAAATGTTAGACCAATATACAGTGACAATGCAATGACTGTTGATATACTTAAATGCAACCTTACAGCCACCATGTTTGTTCAGTTGTATACAAATGTGATGCCATGTTAAGTCAATTCACTGTACCAAGTATAAATTCTCACTATTATAAAACCTGCATGGTAGTCTTTCAAAGGTCACAAAGTCGTAATTTATCAACACGAGCAACACGTATATTCCATCTTACATAACAGTTCCTAATTACTTTACAGACTTCTGCATGGTCAGTAGCTATGAGATACTCACAAAAATAAGCATTTTATTCTGGATGCACTATTCATTGTGTCAAATGCAAATCTGGCTGTGACTAAACTACCATATTCCCTATGGCAAACTTACACTATTACAAACTTTCATTACAATGAACTCTCACTGCTTACAACTACCAACAAAAAGAATATGAGTTTCTTATTTGTACTTACCAGCATTGTTTGTATACAAAATCTAACTCAGTTTGTATATAATTCAGAACAGAATAAATTTGCTCAAGTGATATTGGTGACGACTAATGCATGTATATGTGAATGGTTATTAACAGTAGCAGAAACAACATCTAAGCCACACTGCTTCTGACCAACACAAGACACTACAGTGTAGACACTACTATACTTTTTTGTTCAGTGCACATGCTGAAACTTTAGCCACCAGTTATCAAATTACCTCATGGTATATGTTACAGGGGTTAATAAAACTTATTCTTCTATACTTATATCTTCAGTCATGAAACTACACACGCAACAGAGTGCTGTGTGTTTATGCTTCTTATAAGCAGTTGTACTATAATATCAGATCAAATTAAGAAAGAAAAATCACACACAAAAGTAAAAATCATGATAATATACATAACTTATACCCTCATGAGTACCAATTCAAACATTTAATTTCATACTAATCTTAAAATCAATCACACGCTCTATCAGGAATACAAACACATCACTCTTAGTTGCATAATAATAACTGCTATGCAACCATTTCAAGAAAAACCAATGCTACAATGTTAAAGGAAATTAAATATATACTAAAAAAAGCAAAGCTGTTTAACATTAACTACACACAGAAGAAAATAAATAATGAGTTTTGTGTAACTTTAAATTTCATGGGTAATTCACTTTGATGCCTGTCAACAGTTTACAATGCAAACAGAATATTGCCTAGTTTTACTACTGAAATGAGACAGTTTATACATTTTTTTGTGGTGCAAACATCCAACTTGTGCCTAGCGTGTCTCATTGCTGAGGTTGCTAGATCACACACAACTAGACACAAACAGACACACACACACACACACCTGATATGACCCTTCTGAATGAGTTATCAGTTCAACACAGAGGTCACTACCAGTACAACACACAACAAACACAAGAAATGAAGATCCACACCCTCAGCTGGATTTGAGTATGGAATCATTGCAATCAAATGGCTTCAGATCTACACCTTAGACCTAGTTTCCATTAACTGTTAACAGTTTCATACTCATAAGCCAATTAGAAAGTAATCTGGACCATAAAGATGACTCACAAACCATATCTAAATGACTACATCAAGATTTCAAATAAAGTGAAACTCACTTTAGTGGTACAAGCAACGTAAATACAGCTTCTGCCACTACAAAAGAAATGGAAAAAGCTGCAAGCCACTAATGCTAGTCAAGTCACTATTTTATGACGAAAGCCAGATGGGTTTTTTTTTATAGATATTAAATCTGCTTGTTTAACAAAATGTTAAATTTCATTTTACAGTTTTACTACATTTACTGCTATTAATTCGTTGCGCTTAAAATTCCTTGCATTATGACTACTTCCATTTCAGCTACAACCACAACATTCATTACGTTCTTAAGACTTCAAATATCCTGACAATAACATGTACTACTCTGCTAAACCTGAACATACAAACTCATACATCAGGAAAAAATCTTCCCAACAAGAACTAGGAAAATGTACAGGAACGGTCTCTGAAGAATCTTATTCTTCAGCACAGAGTACAGAATGTCCATTTCATCATGTCCCAGAGCAAGGCAGTTGTTAACGGGAGCTTTCTGCACAAAATCCTGCATCTGCTGGAAATTTACAGTCTGTGTTTCCCTTACCGCACGCAATAGACCCAAAGTGTTAAACTTCAGCTTATAAGCAGGCCTAACACCTTCTGAAAACATTTCTCAACACATCACAGAACTCTTGTTTTGAAATATTAGTAAATTCTCTTCAAATATTATATTTCAATTGTTGCAAAGAATGTGAATTGTTCACATCAACCCCATCTTGCAGTGTCCCCAACATATAATAATCACAGTATCTCAAATCCGGAGATGTAGTGGCGATCCACAGTTATGAACTATTTGTCAAATGCCTCTTCTGTGGCTATCACCGACAAGTTAGCTATATGGCTCACAGCATTGGCTTGAATGAAGCAGCCACCAGTTTTCTTCTCCTCATCATTCTCTGAAGAATGGAGTCAGGCAGTAGGAATTCATCACCCTTTCAATAAAACACACACAAACACACACACATGTGTGGGCCTAACAATTCTGCACATTTACTACAACCAGACCACGATTTTAAGGTCATGCAAAGGAACTGCACGAACTGCAAATTGTTGTTTTGAAACATCAATACTATTATTTTGTCTGTTTACACTCCCATGTTACATAGACCATGCCTTGTAGAAAAAAGTAAGAGTTTCAGATGAACAAAGCCACAGGCTGCTGCTTCTTGAAACTAACTTATTGCTTCCCAGTCTAGAGAAAAGAGATGCTGTGGATTTAGAACAGCATCAGCACAAAAGCTATATATGGGAAAAGTTGTTGTATGGTTCCAGCTTTTATAGTTTAGTTGCCCAGATTTTTGACACCACATTTTGAACAGTCAACCACTGCAAAAATTTTCAGAAGATTCTTTCCATTCAAGCACCAATATTACCAAATTTCTCTTCATTGGCATTCAGAATTTTTCCATTATTGTATACAGGGTGTCCTAGGAAGAATGTGCCAGACTTCGGGAGGGTGTTCCTTATGTTAAAGTATACCGATATAACCCAATACACCTATGTCCAAAGTGGAACGGTTACGGAGATAATGGCCAGAGAAAAGTGAGGTCTTCTTGCAGGTCCACGCACTGTACCTGTTGGCTGACAATCTTACCCCCTTCGGCCTTGAGTGTAGTTTCGTATGACGCGATTTCAGCTGACAGCGGCCAGTGAACTTCACTGCATAAGAAATGCGCTGCGTGCACTACATACGCAGTTCAGTTTAAGGCTGCTTTGAGAATGGTTGGCAGGTTAGATGTACGGTGTTGCTAAAATGCCTTTTGTGTTTTCCCACGTGGAATATTGTGACATGCATTTTGTGTATGGATTTTGCGATGGCAATGCACGTGCTACTGTTCAAGAATACCAAAGGCGTTTTCC
>Ga0123355_10009958_pt1 | contig 14511 bp, 6 predicted proteins | sample TergutEmb28metaG_3_FD_89872 | JGI IMG/M metagenome (GOLD analysis project Ga0123355, IMG submission 89872) | Embiratermes neotenicus P1 segment gut microbial communities from Petit-Saut dam, French Guiana - Emb289 P1 | ecosystem: Host-associated > Arthropoda: Insects > Digestive system > Gut ...
GTTATCAGATTCTACATTCTTCAAACTATTTTTCCACATATTCGCCGCCATTATTGAGGCACTTATCGTAGCGGGGCACAAGTTTTTGTGTACCCTCCTCATAGAATGCGGCCGCCTGCGATGATAGCCACTACTGACAATATCACAGAATAGACTCCTTGAAGTCTGAGAAAAGTGCAGGGACAGATCAGAAATTGTGAAACATATGTCGTCGTGCACTCGTTCGTTGACCCTACGCACCAAATCATCATTCACCAAAGATGGACGGCCACATCGCGCCTCATCGTGCACGTTCTCTCGTCCTTCATTGAACATCCGAACACATTTCCTAACCATGCCATCTCTCATCGCATTGCCTGCACTACACGTGACAGATCTGATGATGAATCTCACTTTGTAGCACATTCCTAGCGTTCAAAAAACGAATTGCAGACCGTATTTCACAGTCGGCGGCCGCTTCAATTGTCTTAAACATGTTTAACGCGTAGGAGCAAACATAAACATAACACGAATTTCACGAAATGACGTCTGTGGCTTCTCAATTGATAGAGGAAGTCACTGCACATGCGCGAAGTGACAGTCTCGAGGATGCGCGAGAGATATGCGCAGACGGTAGTTACTGTTTTAATAACCTACGTATATTACAATATTGTGCACTTTGTTGCTCTTGTCTAATATAATTGTTAATAAATGCAAGGACCTGAATAACATAAAAAATAGGTCTACTATGTTTCTAAAATGCTATAGATAAAAAACAAAGCCTAACATATCGGGTTAGCACCATTCCAAACATGTTAAAATTAACTCCATGAACCACAGTCCTTGAGAACATGATAATCGCCAATTTTCTCAAGACATCCTTTGCCTTTTTTTAAATCAGCAAACACTGTCCTTGGACATTTTAGTTTATTTCGCTACTCAGACCATATGTAATTAAAAATAAACTTAGTATTTCTTCCATCTATGGTTAGACCTTCCATGTAATTCTTTACTTAAGCATGCGCAGGCATAAAACAGCTAAAAAAATGTACGCCACAGAAACACTTGAAGGTGCACAAAAACAACAGCATTTCAGGAGTTTCCTGTATTTTCATAGTCGTAGTGAGGAAGGTGTTTATTTTTCTTCTCCTCATCCCCGCTAATGTTTGGAGTGACATTACACAGTTGCCTTTCAATATCAAGTCTTTAACCCAGGATGTTTCACATTGTGCTGACATGGTAGTGTAATACAACAAGCATTTTAATGTTTGTGTGAAAGTGCATCTCTGATGCAATAGTATAAACAACCAACTAGATGCAACAATAGCAATTTATTACCAAATTCAATCAGCTCAACATATTTCGGGTGATAATTTCGCCCATCTTCAGGAGCACTAGACTGTGTTTACAGCTTGTGGTATAATGCGCCGAATAAGTTGCCTGCTGGTGACAAGGTCACCAGCAGGCAACTTCTTCGGCGCATTATACCACAAGCTGTAAACACAGTCTAGTGCTCCTGAAGATGGGCGAAATTATCACCTTAAATATGTTGAGCTGATTGAATTTGGTAATAAATTGCTATTGTTGCATCTAGTTGGTTGTTTATACTATTGTACAATAAGAAAATTTCACATAGGATAAGCGAATTACACCTAAAGAATACAGAAGTTTATAGGCATGGAAGTTCGTTTAATTTGTGAAATTTTGAAAGTCAGTGCACCCAACGTAAGGAAGTCTTACCCGTAGAGAATATAAACTACTAGCCTCTGTAAACTTGCAGTGTCGTGTCTCTTATCGTTCCCTTTATCAAACGTAGTTTACATATGACGTCTTTTGCAGGGGAAATGTTTAAAAACTTGGAAGGTCTAGATATCCTGATTACTATCTAGTGTCGGGGGAAATTTTACGTCTAGAAGCCGTAACAAACAAACAAACAAGCTGCTAACTAAATGACTCCAGTAGCAATTCCGGACTTTTTCGCCTTTAGGCCACCAGCTTCATAACTCGCCAATATACTTTATCCTGAGCCAGTTTAATCCAGGCCATGCCCTCGCAGCCTATTTATTTAATATCAGTTTTAATATTATCCTTTGACATACCTACGCCTATGTTTTTCAAGTTGTCCCTTTCTTTCAGGTTTTCAGGGATTAAAATTATTTACACATTTCGCATCCTTCAGGCGTATACAGTGTAGTCGATTATCCGTCTGGAGATTATCCGGTTTGCGGATTACCCTTGCGCGGTCGTAATTTGCTGACAAATGACGGTGTGAAATAGCGTGATTCAGCACCGAGCGATCGAACGAAGTCCTCAGTACAAAAACACAGAGTGCTTATGTAACAAGTATAAGATATGTGTGTGCCATTTATATAATAACCAAAGTACTCTTTTATTTTTTGTTCATGGCGGAACGAGGTACACGTTTTGGGATTATCCTTGTCTGTCAGTTGTCCATGCACCTCCGCTCCCCACCATTCTGAAGGACAATCGAGAGTACACGGTATATACCTACTAACGTCCAAGTAGCTAAAATAAATGTCACATTGAATATTCGGGACAAAAAACTGAATTTTTATGAATCCAGTTAATAGACCCAAATTAGGAAGATTATGTATAGGCCTGTAAGCCTCCAGACTTAATACGGGTAGCTGAAGATTCTGTGTTCTCAGTTTAACAGCGCCGAATATACCAGCCTCACAATGTATGGCATGTATAACCTTGACTTTCAGGTGCCAGAAGGCCGTTCGTAGTACAAGCACTTGTATTTTCACGTTGTATAAGCAATTATCTGTGTTGTCGAATGTCAGTGATAACCTCGCTATGAGTCTATCCTTTGTTTAAGTAAAGGTAAGTTAAAGTTTTCCCTTTACAGGCCCGGTGTGGCCTAGAGGTTGGGTAGAGGTATAACTCTACTCTTCCATGACCGCGGCACTAAAGGGAGTGAGTGGTCAGCAGCACGCCCCAGCCGCACTTTACCCCCGGGAAAGACGCGGTACCCATTGTACAAGAGGCGGGGTGGGCCCTAGGGCCGGTCTGGACGGGCGGAATATCTCGTCCCCACTGGGATTCGATCCCGGACCGTCCAGCCCGTATTCAGTCGCTATACCGACTGAGTTACCCAGCCCACCTTGTTTAAGTAGTCTAGGAAATATCCAAGAAAAAAATTATTTTTTCGGAATTAAATCCTAGTGAAATAACGCCGAGCGATTACAACGGGACATATTAAGAAAAATATTCCAACGTTATTTGAATGAATTACTGTTATAAAATATACAATATCAAAGAAAGTTCTTTTTCTTTTCTGAAGCTATGACTGTGGTTTGCTTCAAAGGCGTAACCTGCCTTCAAGAACTAACTTTTATGTCACCCCACCTGGAACAGAAAGAAGAATCTGTGACCGTCACGCCACCAACCATCCACATGTATATAAAGCAATTGTCCTATGTGTTTTTCTACGTCCAGCGAAGAAACGTAAAGCTAAATTCAAATACATGTTATTTACACACGAATCAACACTGCACTATTCCAAAGACGTCTTTTACTTTAAATTACAAATTTTCTTTCATAGTACGCGGAAAATTTCCCCGAAAAAGCCAGTTATACGCCGCCTTCTAAAGGCAATGATTAAAGAATTTTTCAACTCTCGGAAATTAATGTGTTCGCAGAAGAACTTTGTTACGTTCACTTAGAAATGTGGCTGCGGTTTTATATCTTTAAAACGAAGGGGAAAAACAAGTTCCTCATTCTCAGGTAAAAACTTACGTGCATAATTTGTCGTAAAGTTTTATGTTGTCCGTCAGTGTAACTTTTTTTTTCCGTGCCAATTAGCTGCAAAGCGAAGTTGACAGCTGCTCGTTTTAAGGTCATAGAAGTGACGTCACGTAAGTCCAGTTTCTTGAGAATTCTGTTCATTGTCATATTTTGTTCTGTCATAATAAAAATGTTACAAAGTTCGTGTTTTTTTTTTTTTCATGATAGGGGCAATTTATATTAGAGGGATATTTTCCAGAGAAATTTCATGATGAAGAAAATCGTACAAGTGCTCTATCGTATTAGTCCCTACTGCTATATTTCGCTATTCATTTATGATGTGTTAGACGAATAATTCAAGTAACGCGAATGCCATGAAATAATACGAATAATAGTGCAACTGTCAATAGCCTGCTTTTAAAAAGGAGATATTCCAGGCCTTTAAACCTTCCCGAAGGTGTTTTAAATGCTATTTTCTACCTGCTATGACAGTCATTTCTACATACTTGTCGCAAAACTCACAATAATTTAAATTCATATTTCAACTGAAGACTGAAGTGTGAAAATTTAAACATTTTTTTTTTGTGTCAGTTTAGTAACACATTCAGTAACACAGTTCACTCCAACGAGATGCATAATCTACATACATTCCAGAACTAGTATTTGATATTAACCCTTTAAAAACGAAGGGCAGACTACTTTATTTAAAAACCCAGTTCGTACCGTGCAGTAAACACTTTTCATCTCGGTTTTACGAACCAATCAGTTGGCGTTATATAGGGCAAACGTCGCTACTTGTTCTGAGATAAATACAAAACACACAAATACAGTGTGGAAGAATGTAAAATTCTTGAATGTTAACCCCTTTGTTGAATCTCATAATCAGTAGCTTTAACAGGTTAATAATCTCCATCTCCAGACCGGAGGTAGTAGTAGGTTTTAGCACCATTTAACAGAACCAACACAATAATTCACCCACTGAACTACTGCGTGCGTACAGAAACTGAGGCATTTTCCCAAACGCCGTGTTTTAACGCCAGCTGATTTACAAGCTCCAATGCACGTCTCAGTTAATAAGGTGCCTTCGGTACAAACTTCAGCCTCAACTAAATGTTCTGGTTCAGGCTTCATTGGCGATCCTGTGGCTTGTGTCGATTGATATTTCTTTTGTACTACAATTAGGTCGGACAAATACTGACTTGCGTTTTTATGACGAGAATGTGCAGGTTTATCCTCAGTGTCACCTACACGGTCTGGTTCCTACCCCAGAGAAAACCTTGCCGTTCGCCACACCGTACTGATTGATGAACATTTTTATGTTAAATGAAACACCGAAAAGAGCTCATCGTGCGAATCCCGTGACTCTATTGCATTGTGCCGTTTAATTTCAAAAGTACAATGTGACGAAAATTTCGGTCTGCTGTTACAATATATATATATATATATATATATATATATATATATATTATATCCATGAACACAGCATGACATCTTTATAGGGTTCGGTAAGGCCTTTGCTCTTACTACTGACAGAATTTTCTAGTGAAAATCTATATCAATTAAACTTTGCGTAAAAATACTGCACTAAATGTTATGATTATTGCTTTATAGTTTCGATTACAGGGAATAACTCTGAGATAAGCACAGAGTGATCCTGGTACTTCAGCCATCGAAGAGAGCCCAAGGGACGGAAATTTCTGAGCTGTAAATCCCCTTCCCGCTACGTTGACACTTCGTACGAAAGGGCTTCGAAAATGACAAATTGTTAAATAACATTTTCTTTTTAAATTAGAAGTAAGCATTTGTCAGAATAGACTGACAGAAATTATAGTTATTGTCATATATACGAATCACTTCGAAAGGAATCTAACCAAGGAATATTACAGTGTAGGATTGTTAGGTTCCTAGACTTTGTTCATGGACGATGTACGAAATCCTGAAACCCAGTCAACTTGTGCTTTATGTAAAGGTAAATAAAAACAAAGCAACGAACATTTTTTATTAGCTGTGACAAAACGAACGATCGCTATTTAAACATGTCTCTTTAATTCTAAATATGAGCTCTACTGTTAAATGTTTCTGATACAAAAATTTCTTGATTTCTTCAGAATGTAACTGTGTGTGTTGATCTCAATCCATCTTTGCGTCACTCCCCGCGACTGATGTTCGTTTTAGCTACAGTTAGATCAGTGTTCTTCCTACTCTTGTCCTGGATGCACTTATCGAACTGCTCCTTAAACTGAGTAGGCGTTACACTCGACGTCTACTGAGAACACTCAAAGCCATCGCGCGTTCTTCCTTTTTTGAAATGTGATCCGTTTTAAAATACTCCAACGCTTATTCTGAACAATCATTTGTCACTAAATTTGACACTTGTTCACACACTCTTCTCAACTTCAGATCACAAAACTCTCTTCTTAGATACAGCCTATAACGAATCAGCCAATTAAAAGTGCCACCGTAATGTCACCAACGAAAAGACATTACAAAACTAATCAGGCCCAACTGAAGAAGACTTCGTATTTGTAGCATATTATCGTTTCCTCTCTACAGTGCAAAATTAACTACATGAGTTACATCACTGGCTCAATATCAACATGTTATACGTCACTAGGCCCTTTAACGTGTGTAATGCATAAGCAGAATCCAAAAAATTCACATCCCTGTTATATGGCTAGTTCACTTTCGTATGATCGAAGAATAGTAACTGGTTCTAAAAACACAGAGATATGTGCTCTGTGTTTAAACAGATACCACGTCAGCAAGTGCAGACACAGCTCCTATCTTTAATAACATGAAATACCAGCTTGAAGTGAGTAGTTAGCTGCATGCTTCGGCCGCTTTAACTACTGGTATAGGATCAAATACCCAATTTATAATTAGGCGGCCCCACAGCCGATCTGGAGAGTAGGGAAAGGAAAATCTCCCCTCCTGCTGGGATTGGAACCCCGAATATCCGTGTTTTTTGCCCGTAGGCTATTCAAGTTACAGCTGAGCTACCCTTCTCATTGGTACTAAATATAAATCAAAATTAGAATTTCAAGTTAAAATTATGTCCCACATTTTGTTGATGTACAGCCTGTATAATCATGCATTTTCATGACCGGACTATGTATGGATAGTTGGAACTGACGACATGACGGCGATTGTATGATTTAATCCGTATCGAGTAGGCTGCAAGGATTCTTGCCAGTTATGTCCCTCTCCTTTTAGTATTGTCAGCATACATTTTCAGATAATAAATAACTAGATGTGTGTTACAGGCAACAAAATGTTGAACAGTAAAATTTACCGCTCCGGCTAGAGTTCTCACAATATGTGGCCGAAACACATGAGAGACTACGCTGTTTTACAATAAATGTACATATCTGTATGTGCAGTTATTGGTAGCATATCTCAAAACGAATCATCAGTGCATGGTCATGAATCATTCAAAACCAATTCACATTGTATCGAAAGCAATCACACAGTTTTGTTGAGCTATAATTGTTACTCGCCTTGCCCAATGCATGCCCTTCTTTAGTTTACTTTTTTCGCTGTGGCGCTAGAGCCGAAATCGGACCTTAACCGCCTTTTTTGAGGTTTCTAGATCTCACACAATTAGACAGAGAGAGAGAGAGAGAGAGAGAGAGACAGACAGAAAGACAGACAGACAGGCACACACACACACACACACACACACACGGTAGAACTCCTCTCATCTAGTGACAAGCTCGTTGCAGAGTCCGCTACCTACACAACAAATACAACAGACAAATATCCATGCTCTCCGCACAGTTCGAACCCGCAACCCCAACAATCGAGAGGTTGCAGACCTAGGCTGTATACCAGACGGCTACCGGGGTCTGCATTGCATGCATTTGATGACGTTAAAGACACGCAGAGTATGTTATACCGCCTAAACGAAGGCAGCAGGATCCTTTCCACGTGGTCTGCACCATGTCACAACACATACACAACAGGTCTGGCCTTCATAAACAATGACCTCACTAAACAATCGTTCACTTAATTCTTAGAGCACCATTACTATCACAACACCCACTTTCATACTCTACGTCATTACTACCTTCTGCTGCAGCAGCCGGACCTCCTCGGCCTCTTATGTCTAATGCTGCAGTCACTGCACGCATAGGTCGCAAGATTTTGCTACACTAACGGCACGATACTTACATAATAGGCCTTGTAGTGTATTGAAAGTACCCCCTAAAGTTACACTCCCAAAATACAGGTAGATTAAGAAAGAGTTTTCATAATACTAAGAAATATGATCTAGGACATGCCGTTATATTTTCAGTTAATGTGCTGTAATGTACATAAAGCCAGATATACTGTATTTCATTACCATTTCATTTACTCTACATATTCAGATAGTCTGACGACATGTATCGACACGACCAATCTGGTCACTCTCAGGTCTTTTCGGTGTCTGTGCAACACGCGGAGGAAAATTTCACAGTACTAAAACTGCAAATTATGAGAACGGTTTAAATGTAAAATATATTTAAATTTGGTGGACACTTGGGAAGTGAGATCTCACACTTCGTACATTACGTTACCTTACTGTGGGTTTCATTTTGGTAAATTATGTTGTGTTATTCTTATAATAAAACCAACGAGATGCACTAATATCTCAACTTTATTTTTGGAATAGGATTCTACATGTTTCGGACAGTTTCTCTGTCCATCATCAGGAGTCTAGCACTGTACACACAGCAATAGGTATATGTCATACAGGTTTTGCTGACTGCTTGTTAGCAAGCAGTCAGCATAACGTGTATGTATTGCTGTGTGTACAGTACTAGACTCCTGATGACGGACAGAGAAACTGTCCGAAACATGTATAGTCCTATTCCGAAAATAAATTTGAGGTATTAGTGTATCTCGTTCGTTTTATTATAATAATATATTACGATGCACGGTCCTCTGAATGTCAAATTTATGTTATGTTATTTCTTCTATGTTGCTAAAATACTGCAATGAGTTATTTTAAAATCAACACACATAATTCTGCGTGGAGTTCTGTAGCTTTTTATTACATTTTCAATGACGAAACTCATAATACGTAGGGTACTTAAAAAATAAAAAAAATAGTATGGCTAATACCATAAACATGAAGGTACTTTTTTTACCGAACATTGCATTTTTAAGTGGGTCATCCGCTGGTGATAAAACACGACAGTGGAGAAGTAACAGCACTCAATCAAAACTTTATTTTTAATAACTTACTGTCCATTATATTGCAACACGTTTAGGCGTTTTTCAAAAGCCATCATCAGGCAACGTAAATATACTTACAGAAAGATTATCACATCAGATTTAAAAAAAAAGAGGGGGGGGGATCCTTTTCACGCAGTTGCGGTCTCATCTGTACAGGATCAAGTGTGTTGTAAGACACTGACTCGTTCTGAATCCCCGAGCCCTCAGCAACATCCCGACGACAGCTGCTCCCCGCATAATCCAGATTTCGCATTCGTTATTTTAGCTGGTTTTCTTTATTCAGTTTTATACCGATCCACTTCACAGTGATTCGTTACGAAAAGCAGAATCAGAACTTAACGATCTTTTTCCCCTCTTACCCAGTCTCTTCTCTCTCTCTCTCTGCCCCTTTTCCCCCAAAGTCTGCGTCGTTCCGAGTGGGCCGGGATAGCTCAGTCGGTATAGCGACTCGCTACGGGCTGGACGGCCCGGGGATCGAATTCCGGTAGGGATCAAGATTTTCTGCATCCGTCCAGACCGGCCCTGTGGCCCACCCAGACTCCTATACAATGGGTACTGGGGCTTTCCCGGGGGTAAAGCGGCCGAGGTGTGGCGTTGACCACCCACCCCCATTAGCGCCGAGGTTAAGGAAATAGTAGAGCTATACCTCTACTCCGTCTGTGAGCCTCCGTGGCCTGTTCTAGGGTGAACTTTACTTTTACTTTACCTTTTACCTGCGTCGTTCCGAAGCTAACAAGGTATTGATCCTTTTGCTCTTTGAATCCGACATTCAGCACTTTCGTTAATACATGAGTATCACCCAGTACGACAGAAATTCATGCAATCTATGTCCGTGCATTTACTGCCTTCCCATAGCGCTAGGATTGTTCCTCCACGACCAGTTCGTCAGTTCGTCTCTGGTGTGCACTCAGCCACCTAAACAATCGGGAAACCTACCGGAGACTTTCCCCGGGTAAACGCGGCGGCATTTGAAATTAGCCAACTACACGCGTCTAGTGAAGGTATTAGGAATTAATGGAGCTTTACCTCCATTCCTGTCATATTCATCCTTTTTACTTTACACATCTTCCACAAGTCTATGCCGTTCAGCAGTTATACGTGTGAACCGAAATACACTCCTGTGGACATTTCATATCTGTTTGCCTGTTTAGAATTTGACTTCCTCAGATTAACGTCATATTTGGGTTAAACTGTATGCGAGGAAACCAATGAAAATGCTGATGGATAAAGATGTCGGCAATTTACGATTGATAATATAGCACGTGCATTATCATTTTATGTTGTTCAATGCCTACAAATGGCACAACAGCTCTAGCACATAATTAGGTCCTCTACTCTTTTTAAAATGTTGAACCCAAGCTTGGAGTATGATGTCGCTTCTTTAAATTTGTGGTAATACAGTAACATGTAAGATTATATCATAATAAAAAATGGAAGAGTGCAGACTAAAGTAAAATACTTACTTACATGGAATGTAAATCTTCTAGAAACGGCGAAGTAAATAAACCGTTTTATGGAAGACTGCACCCAATCAGATGTAAGAAGGAGTGTCGATTCACCCAATTCAACTATTGTCATAAAAATTCTAATATTCTATACCATCGACAAATAAGACACGACTATTAATTTGTAGTTCATGTTTGAGATTCCTATCTTAGGATCTCTGGTCATCGAGAGGAAACAGAAATGCGCGACAATATTTTTTCTCTACCTTGCTAGGCAGGAAATAGTTGACTGGGTAGCGCAGTCGGTATAGCGACTGGCTACGGGCTGGACGGTCCGGGGATCGAACGCCGGTGTGGGCGAGATTTTCCGCACCTGTCCAGACCGTTCCTGGAGCCCACCCATCCTCCTGTACAATGGGTACCGGGTCTTTCCCGGGGGTAAAGAACGGCCGGGGCGTGACGTTGACCGCTCACCCCCTTCTAGTGCCGTAGTCAAGAAAGAGTAGAGCTATACCTCTAATCCCCCTATGGGCCGTAAGGCCTGTACGGAGCCTCAGTGCCTGTATATAAGGGTGCACTTTACCTTTACCTAGACAGGAAATAATTATGTTTATTGCAATGTCCAAGCATCACGTAAACTTGTTAGGCGAGTTCGCAAAATTCGAAAAGCGTCTATTAGCTTCGTCATTTCTGTCCTTCCGTCCATCCCCATGGAACCACGAAATTGGACATTTGAGCATTTTTCGTATATCTGTCGAGAAAGTAAAAGTTTCATTAAAATCTGACAAGAAAGAGGGTACTTTACATGAAGACGTAGGAACATTATGGTAATATTTCGCCGAATTCTTCTTAGAATGAGAAATGTTTCAGACAAAAGTTGTAAAGAAAATCAAAACACACGTTTAATGTTCAAAAACTTTTCCCGATAATCGTGCCGTTTATGGGATAAGGTGAAAAAATATTGCACAGCCGGACTGGCTATAGGTGACAATATGATACGGTGCATGCGCTTTGCAAGATTAAGGCTACAAACACACGCTCAGAATGTGTAATACAATAATGGTTGCAAGAACCCGTCTCAGTGTTACGGTATATATATATATATATATATATATTGCGTGTCGCCTTTTACATGATACCAGCAAGGGCACACGAGCCATACAGGTCGTTACGTTCTTCCTAAATAGGAAAACAAGTGTGATATGGCGTCCTCATCAAGGCAAACAATTACGTAGGATAAGAAATACCTTGAGGTTTCCAAACTTTTCAGTCGTTATGGCATTGCTTGGCACGTAACGGTGTCGAAATATTGAAAAATTTCTCGAACTTTTGAGAATTCATATACTTGTTGACTCCACAAGTCGTTTGGTACAGGATGGCCTTCGAATGGTAAAATGAGTGAATGTTGACGGATTTAATAAATGTCATTTTACAATTTAGACTTAGCATCTCTCCAACTTCCTAACTCTCATCCACCCTAAGGTACAACCTAACTTGCATTCGAGAGACCCGGATTCAAAACCAATATCGGCTATTCTAAGATGTTTCGTTGTTTTCAAGTTCCTCCAGATAAAAGTCTCGATGTTACCACAAATTAAGCCACAGCTGCGTCCATCCTCATCTTTGCTTAATCATGATTCATTGGGCACTCAAATATTCGATGCCGCGTAGACTATGCTCCTGACCGCGTCTTTAAAGAAGCCATAAATAAACGAACACGCTAAGGTCAAACAAGGGGCCTCTTCGCTTCAGACTGTTCACTCAAAATCTGTAAAATTTTCTTTTTATTTTCTGCTTTTCTGTTGCACTTGCGTGGCCGTTTCTTGTTCTAGTCACCGTAAGGTGACAATGCTGCAATTGTGAAGCTAGTCATTACCTAGCTTTGCCCATTCTTCCCTTTGTTCGCCTCTCTTAGCTCATTTTCCAAAAATATTTTACAGTGTGCGTCAGCTTATGTAAGTTTGTATGTATGACCTTCCTATTCCGCATCATTCTTCTCATTTTTCTATTCTTTTGGCATATGAAATTTTTGTATTACAGTCTGTGGAGGAATTTAACAGATTATAAAGACTGTGTAAACGACAAAGAAAATAAAATGTTAAAATGTTGCACTACATTTATTACGGAGCACATTTTGTTTTTAATTCCGCGAATCCTATTTACCAGAGGATAAAAACTTCTCAATAACGGTCGCGATTGAAATCAAACGCCCGCATAAATATTAGGCACTTACTTCTGGTGAAAGGCGGCAACAGGATCCTCCAGGACGTCGCTCATGTCGATCATCTTCCCGTTCCGCAGCACCTCGGGATGTTTCGTCTGCATTAGCCAGCCCACATGGGCGAAGAAGAAACCTCGATGCGAGTTATGTGGATCGGCGTCTGTTTCGCTGAACTTGTGGTGCACTCGATGGTCGCGCACCCAGTCAAATATCGTATTCTGTGTGGTATTGTAACAGAATTAGGAACACACAACGGATTCTATACTGAGGCTACGGAAAGAAGTCCCACTGATGGTGAGGATGATGGTGCTCAAGACTGCAGCCTTTCCCCCTTGTTTATAAACCCCACTAGCCCCGACCCAATTAAACTCCCTCTCGCCAGTATCAACCAGCCCAAAGCTCTTGTCGCTAGCGGAGGTAATTACGTGGGTATCACTACCAAAATGCATCTGTAAAGAGCTGCTAGATGACTGCAGGGGAATACAAGGCAGTAGCCCGGACTAGTAACCGTAGCAACCCGAGTGAGATGTGAAACGGGTGGAGGGAGAGTGAGCAATGGAACTTCTTTCCTTGAGCTCGGTACAGAACTAAACAAACACTCGATATTAAACGGGAAATGCTTCCAATAAAAATTAGACTAAATAATTAAATAAAGCAAACGTATGTCTGAAAATTTCAAAGTTGTTTGTTTGTTCAAGAAAGTCCATACTTTTAAGGCGCCCCAAAGTTTGCAGCTGTATTCGCAAAATTCCGTCTATTATGATCCATGTGAACACAGCCCACGCACTTACAACCCCTTTCTCTGGAAAAGCAGGGAATGAGCATTGTGCTTCTCTTACACTGTGACCGGGAATGATGTATTGTGATTTTGCCTGTTTATCTAACTTCCGCTTTAATATTATCTTCTAATCTGCGTCTAGATCGTCCAAGGTTTCTCTTATCTTCAGACTTTCCTATTAGAAATTTTGTACTTAATAAGAGAACCCTAAAGACTAAAGAGGAAAGCGTACACAACTCAACATAGGCACCACAAAATTGAGGTCCATATTTCTGAACGGACGGCCGTGCCGTGCCGTGCCGTGCAGTGCCGGGATAGCGTAGTCGGTACAGCGACTCGCTACGGGTTGGACGGTCCTAGGAAAGAATCCCTGTGGAGGCGAGATATTGCATGTCGTCCAAACCAGCCCCAAGGTCCACTCAGCTTCTGGTACAATTGATAACATTTAGACACATCAAAATTATCTCTTTGTTTTGTTTTTCACGTGATACTCCAGACATGTTTCGACCGTAGTGTATCATCTTATAGGGATGAAGGTTTAACGAATACAAATGTCAGCTGCAGGCCATATACGACATATTTCATTGCTCTGGACTTTTTATTTACTAAAATATATTTGCATTTTATGTAAATCCGTATAAAACTTCCCATTTATTTTTTTTATTTCGCCCTGATAATCTTGTGCGGTTTTCTAAATACTTCAAGACAAATTATTGTTATTTAATTTTCTTGCAAAAAAGTGAAGTAATTACTAGTAAAAACGTTTGACGGCTGATTGTTTTTTATTCTATGTTGTTGTCTATAATCTGAATATTCATACGTCTAAGTTATCAGTTCTTAAAGTCTTATCTGGATTGTTCTGTATTGGCTATGTCCACACGCTTTACATTCCTTGCATATTTTTGTTCTTGTATATTGGAATACCAGGCAATAGCCAGGAGGGCTTTTCTTTTCGTTGTGTGCCTTCAGTCGTATTTCGGTTGTGTCTTCAGTAATATACAGAGTGATTCAGGAGGAATCTGCACTACTTTGGGATATGATAGTATGAGTGATTCTAAGCAAAAAAGTTCATACGAACATGGGTCCGATTTTGAACGGTTACGGAGTTATGACCGCTTGAA
>Ga0123355_10009959_pt1 | contig 14510 bp, 11 predicted proteins | sample TergutEmb28metaG_3_FD_89872 | JGI IMG/M metagenome (GOLD analysis project Ga0123355, IMG submission 89872) | Embiratermes neotenicus P1 segment gut microbial communities from Petit-Saut dam, French Guiana - Emb289 P1 | ecosystem: Host-associated > Arthropoda: Insects > Digestive system > Gut ...
CTCATGTAGCCCTCCCGACTTAAATTTAGTAGTAACCAATTTCATGTTTTGTTTACATGTAAAATAACCACTGCCACCGGGTGACAACCCAATTGCAGTAAATAAATATTATTATTATTATAACCTTTAATGTTCCATTTGAAATCACATCATTCAGTTCTATTAGTTTCTGATGATTTCATAAGGCTATATATATTTGAGGTCCGAGATCGAATCCCGGTGTGGACGAGAATTTACGTCCGTTCAGAGCGGCCCTGAGGACCACCCAAACTCTTGTAAAATGGGTACCGGGTCTTTCTCGGGGGTAAAGTGCTGCCGGGGCGTGCTGCTGACCATTCACACCCTTTTAGTGCCTCAGTCATGGAAGAGTAGAGCTATACCTGTACCCACCCTCTGGGCCACACCGGGCCTCTAACGGGATCACTTTACCTTTACCTTTTATATATATTTATGATTTGGGACTACGTCCATCTTCCTAGGTTGGAAATACCCACAACGTTTCGGAAGCTGGATCTGCCACCTTCCTCAAACTGAAAGGGGAAAGGACAGAAACAAATAAGAATATTTTCTCTACTGTACATGGAGATGGGGGCAGATCGGGCTTCCGAAAAATTGTGGGTTGAAACAATGGAAAAAATGTCCGAGATTTAAAAATAAGAATTTTTCTCTTTCCTTCATCGCATTCATTATCTGCGTATCTGCACACACGTTTCTCCAACGGTGTCGTTTAAGATTACATAAGCTTAAATTATATCCAGCTTTGTATATGAAATTCCTCCTTCTGTTCATAATATTTCATACACCATGTTGGGTATAAACTTCGTGCACGTCACCGACTATAACCTTTCGCGAAGTTCTGCATTCCGTCCAACCAAGATTGTCCGAGGAACAAGTTGCCCGAAGTAAGGCCAATTAGGAAGTTTCCCAATACGTGGGGATACAATGAAGTAACTTACACCCTTCATACTGTGAAGTTTGTGGTTGTGGACGTAATACTGAGGCAAAACCAATGAATGAACAATGTGACATCTGGTGTGTAGAGAGTGAAACACTAATTATAGTCCCAGGGTTCCAAAACGAACCCCAGAGATTAACCTGAAATACTGAAAAACTTCGAACGTGGCTACACAACCATCAGTTTCACATAGTTCCTGCCTTGTCTTACGGAGGTTCGGATTTTGACCGGGGAAACAAGTGTCATTAAATGATGATTTTCCTAGGTTCCTTACGTACATCCTCCAAACGCAGGAAGACGATACTGCAGGTAGTCCCTTTTATCTTTTCTCCGAGGGAAGCATAATTATCGGTTAGAAGTCCTGCATCCACCAGCACATCATGTGACACCCATCGTGCAGAGGGACACAATAAAAGGGACACCGTCAGCGTTCAATTAGGTCTAAACTACCTCCTATTACATCCCTTCAAGTTCGATTTTCAGTTTCATTCGACTCTATACATGACGACAGCGGAGTTGAATAAATCATAATAATAAACTAGAAAGACTTGCCATGTCCTTGTCTGATCCATTAACATAAATAAACGAATTTATTATTTCCCGTACATACTGTGTGACGTCACTCACTATACGACAACTCGACAATGGACTTGTATGAAGAAAGTGAGGTACAAATCGGTGCTCAGAAGGACACGTGTATGATGTCTTCCAATGTGAATGTCCGTATTTCCGAAATATGTCCCTTGAGCCGTTTAAATACGAAGCACAAACTACTTTAAATACCCAGTCCGTACCGCGCAGTAAACACTTTTCATCTCGGTTATAAGAACCAATCAGTTTATACTGTAAGTGGCACAAGTCACTGTTTGTTCTCAGATAAATACAAAACACATAAATACATTTTGGGCATAACGTACAGTTCTTGAAATGTTAAATCTGCAGGTGCATCACGTGACCAGTAGGCTTTAAAAGGTTAATCTGGCGATTCTGAATGTGGTGTGCGCGTCCACCATGGGGGGTGTGGAATAAGCTTCCTAGAAGTGCGAGACATGAAGCAGATTTCTTAATTTATCTCTGAAGTAAAATAATTAATTACACAGCTTACAGTTTATAGTTGTGCTTCATCTGAGGTTTCAAATAATGACGTGTTACATTAACGATTTTGGATATGGGTTGGAGACCGTATTTAGAGTGCTGCTGCAGGCAAGGATACAAACAAACGTAAACAAATTTACTCGTAGAAGTTAGATTTGTCAGTATGATTAAGTAAGGAGCAAGCCAAAAGGACAAATGGTGTCATGGAGGGTAATGTACTCTACCTACACAACAGTTTAAATTCGCTCAGCGGTCATTTTCCCACCGGATCCGCCTAACCCACAGAGAAATATCCCACGATGCCCAGTAGGTGAGAGGCAGGACGAGTCAACAGCTGGTCACCAGGCTGTGGAGAGGATAAAATGAGCTTTCTGCAGCCAGGAATCACAAGAAAGGCAATGTAGTATATCGTATTTCGTATAATAAAACCAACTAGATGCACCTACTTACTTACTCCATGGTGCAAAGTCCTTCTTGAGAAGCTAACTGGTTTGCAGCTAGTCAAGAAATTCCCCGCATTTCACCGAACCCAAAGGTTCGTTACCGCACTCACAAGCGTCCGCCACCAGTCTCTATCCTGGACCAGCCCAATCCAGTCCATATAACCACATCCCATCTCCTAGAGATCCGTCCTAATATTATCCACCAATCTACACCTAGTTCTCCCCGGTGGTCTCTTTCCCTCCGGTTTCCCAACCAAGACCCTATACACCCCCCTCTCCTCACCCATACGCGCCACATGCCCAGCCGATCTCATTCTTCTCGATTTTATCACCCGCACAATATTGGGTGAGCAGTACTAGATGTACTATATGCACTAATTTCTCAAATTTATTTTTGGAATAAAAATCTACTTATTTCTGACAGTTCCTCTGTCCATCATCAGGAGTTTTTGACTGTACACACAGCAATGGTATGTGTCATAGAAGTTTGTTGACAGCTTGCGAACAGGGTTCGCAATCTGATGCTGGACAGAGGAATTGTCCGAAATTTGTAGAGTTTTATTCCAAAAGTAAATTTGAGAAATTAGTGCGTATAGGTGGTTTTATTATAAGAATTTGTCACGATGCACGGTCACCTGAACGTCAAATACATACAAAGCACCATTGAAGATCGTTCGCGTAACCATTTTTACCATGGAAAAGCAATAGGTATTAAATATAATGAGTGTGCTTTTGTACCTGCATGCAGTTCGCCAACTTCTCTACGCCCTATTACAGTGCACATCTGTGGCCTGTCTGACTGTACCAATTTTTCCACACCGCCCCATAAACGGCACGATTTTCGGAAACGAAAAAAATGCTGAAAATGAAATGTGTTCAGACTCTGCCTACAAAATTGTCTCAAACATTTCTCATTTTAAGTAGAATTCATCCAGATAAGATACTGTAATGTGGTGCGGCGTTCGTCCTAACCACCGACACCATTACCTAGAAATGGTATTCGCTGCCACCACTTTGGACATTACTATGACATATTTCTACTATATAATATATTCTACGATACTACAACATAATATATAAAATATACAACAATAAAGAAATTTCCATAACCTAATCAAAATCTAAGGCACGGCATAGGGTACTTCTCCAAGACAAAATTTACCATTTCCTATAAAGGAATTTCCATAAGGAAAGTCTGATTACCTCAAATAAAACCAAATATAATCAGAAACATTTCTACACTTCAAATTGGTACAGAACAACTTAACCACGCTTACCTGGCACAATAACTAGCAACAAAGCCCACATCTTATAAATTTTGCTCTTTCTATGCTCCCGCAGGTGTCTGTCGTTACCGAACGTTCAACAAAGACTCTCTCTCTCTTCGCTTTACAAAACTTCACCACGCTTCTCAGCCACGGTCGGCATTTCCTGCATTCACCTAGCAACAGTTTTCTGCAGCTTCAACTGTTTGCTCTTTCTATGTGAGTGATAGGCGATGTGGCCTTCCTGTTTATTCGACTGGGAGATACAAACTGCCTTCTTTAAAATACTACCAACATGTATGTAATATACGAGGATAAGTTATTAAATAACAGGAAATTTTTACTCGTAATAACTTTTTTACAAGAGTACTTACAGAAATTGTTTGTGTGTTATTTTTCGACATAGTCCCCCTGCTTCGCAACACATTTGGTCGACCTGTCCACAAGCTTGCGTATGCCTTCTAGAAAAAAAAGCTTTTTGGCGCGGCTTTAACCAACTTTGCACAACCTCCATTACCTCGTTCGTCATCTGCAAACTTCTGGCCCTGCAGATGTTCTTTCATAGGTCCAAACAAGTGAAAGTCCGATGGCATCATACTGAACCTTCGTTCTTCTGTAGATTTCAGAAGGTTTCACACCCTCTGACCACAAAAAACGAATAACGCTTCGTTGCTCTTCCATGGAGCAAGTTGACAGTGGAGCGGCCATGTTTTACGGCCTACTGCGCAGGCTCAAACTGCTTGATCGCTACGACCCCTATATGACATATTGCTAAGGAGCCATTTTGTGTACCGAAATAAGATTTTTCTTTGTGCATACTTTTCCATGCACTTTAGAATAAAATTTCTGTTATTTAATGACTTTCCCTCGTATAAACTGAAATGAAATAGAATAAAATAAAGTGTTCTGTACAAGGTACTACAATACAAATATGTATATTGGTCTCCACGTAAATTTCCCATCATTCTTGTCAGATTAATGACACCTGAACGTTCTCGAAAGATTTTCTAAAAATCATCCAGTATCAATATTCAATGAAAACCCGTACAGTGGAAGCAGAACTGTTTAATACGGACGAACAGACAGACGAAAGGTCAAACAAGCGGACAGGCAGACATGATGAAGCTAACAGTCCTTTTCCCAATTTTACGAACACGCCTATAAACGTCATGGTCTTCGAACCCCTTGTTTCTGCACTATTAGCATCTGAGTTATCCTTAATCCTACATAGATTGAGAATGTTCCAAATTGCACACACGCGCGCCCACGAACGTACACACGCTCTAAGTCTGTGTTGAGTCTTCATGTATGTTAACACCATCAAATGAAGTATAAGGGAAATAAATGACTTCTGAAATGCGCCATTGTGTAGTCTGGCAGCAATTTAGCGATGTTGTGTCTACACGAGCGGCTGTGGTGTTCAGGGTGAACGGAGAGGCAGCGCGTCCTTTCGGCTGTGGTGTTCAGGGTGAACGTTGAGGCAGCGCGTCCTTTCGGCTGTGGTGTTCAGGGTGAACGGAGAGGCAGCACGTCCTTTCGAAAAGTCAGTAAATTTATACCAGACGACACGGTGTCACAGCGTTTACTTACTTACTCCCTACAGCAGAGTCCTTCTTGAGAAGCTAACAGGTTTTCAGCCAGTCAAGTATTTTCCCACTATTTATGGAACCCGAAAGTTAACTACCGCACTCACAAGCGCCCGCCAAATGTCCCTATCCTGAGCCAGCTCGATCCAGTCCATACTTCACGTCCCACTTCCTGAAGATCAATCTTAATATTATCCTCCGATCTACGACTTGTTACAGCGTTTAGAACCTCAAATCTAAAACGTGATTCCAGTTTTACTTAAACCCAACCGGAATATCAAAACGGTTTATCTTACCCTAAGAATAAAAGTTATTTACCTCTCACCATATTATATTGGTACACGTACTAAATTAATGGAACTTGCGCTGGAATAAGGTTCATATTTATGGAGAAAACCTTACCGGAAAACGGAATAATTAAAGTTTGTTTAAATTAGTTAAGGATTACAGGGAACTAACTTAAGATATATTAACAACGCTCCAGGCACTTTCAGTGTAGCGTCTACATATCAAAGGTATTTAAATCCGAACTTCAATTTCGAACATGAAATGTGAGGAACAACTAAAATAAAGGACATCTCCATTATGCATTCATTTTGTTTTTCCTTGTAAAGTACACATAAAAATTCATATATCAGCACTGGAATTATTCTACAAAATAAGTGTCTTTAAAATGCTTATGGCTCATAAGTTCTCTGCAAGCAAATAAGTCTGGATTAACCGCTCGTACATCAAATTAATACGCGCACTTACGTAAATGCATGAAGATATGCCGGCAGTACGAGATCATTCCTGGGTTCCTTAATCCCGCATTAGATAGCACTAGTGTGCAGGGCAGCGCTTCGTATAAAGAGCCTATATTTCAGCGTTAAGCTATTTATACCTTCTTTAGAGTTTCGAGTAAAAGCTGGGACATTTAGGTCATTACAGTCACCTGAATGCGGACGGTAACAGCGAGGAGTCGAGGTTCAATTCCATGCAGATGTTCTTCTTAGTGTCCAGAAGAGCCGTGATAAGTGGGTCCCTGTCACCACAGCACAGTGGGTCTTCAGGATGCGGATGGAGGAAAGGCCTCCAATATGGAGGGTAACTGCGAAAATATTAAATAAACAGTCACGGACATCCGACAAGGGGTGGTCCTTCAACTTTGGGATTGGGTGAGATTCTAATAACTACTCACCGTAAAAACGTATGGTGTTACGAAATGTTTTAGAGAGCCTCTGACTTGGACTGATAATCTGGTACGATCTAGGCAATGGTAAAGGAACAATTAGGGTGTGGGGGTATGGAATGGATCGAGTTGGGACAGGATAGGAACAGGTAGCGGGCACTTGTGAATGCGGTAATGTTCCTTCGGGTTCTATAAAATGTGGCGAATTTGTTGATTAGCTGCAAACCAGTTAGCTTCCCAGAAAGGACTCTGCTCCATAGAGTAAGTAAGTAAGTATTTAAGTAAATAAGTAAGTGTCCAGAAGGGCACTGGGACCCAAACAAACTCCTGTTGAATGGATCAGGGGTCTCTTTAACAAGGACCAAATGAAATTGGTGCGTAAAACTGAACACATACCTACACACATTTTTGAAGCTAACAATGCGTGGACCCATACCTCCATTTCTCCACACGTCTTCACGACATGAGACATTCGCACCGGGCGTATATTTTATTTTCGAGCATTGTTAGTAGCGATTCAGAACTGACTGAACATTCCAGTTCATAAAAGAGATTTTGCCACTTACCGTCAACTGACTTATTGAAATTTAAATAATATTTAAACTTTTGTACTCTGCGGGGCGGAATATAAATTCTCAAGTTCACCCTTCTGTTTTCAGTGTGTCATAAAGTACAAAAGTAAAGGCAATTTTATTTAGCCTCACGTATTAGGTCTCCCCTCTGCTGATATTCAAGAATCCCCACAATTGCTCTAAAGGATTATGTCCGGATTTCTTATACGATCTTTTCCCCAAATCGGGTTCTAAATACGGAAGGTAGGGGGGAAAAAATATTGCAAGCCTCAGAATTATGAGTTTTATTTCACCCATTTTTACGGAACTCAGAATCAGAATATAATTTTATTTTGTAGACATGACCTGTATGACATTTTTTCAAAACAAATAAAAATGTAGAAAGTAGGACAAAATTCCATTCACTCTCCCAAGAGAAACATGACTTTCACCCCATCGACCATCACAAAGACGAAGGCTGTTCACTGACTTTACGTAGAACAACTCTGTTTCCAGTTTCAACAGATCCGGTCAAGAAAAAGAGATAGTGTATACATTTTTTACGCTCTTGCGTGACGTACGAACTTGGGACCAATATTCTCCTAACTTGAATTTGCTTATATAAAAATTCCGACGCCGAATTTTATGAAAATCCAGCAGACACGTGGATAGACTGAAATGTGATCGCCACATTAGGAGTTTTTTTTTTTCTTCAAACCAAAACCCTAAAATTGCAAGGATTTTATCTTGAGTCATAAAGTACATTTCCTTCGCTTTCCTGAATATAGAAGTGCATCTTATTACCTTTCGTTCAGCCTTTAGGCACCATGCATGTTATACATAGGACAGACGTACCGCTACTCTCCAGAATACGCTTTTTATATATTTAGTCAACAAATATATTATTTAATTATTTTTTTAGACTTTCACCATCTTCGTTTATTCCTCCACAAAATGTCGTGTGTTTCCTAATGTTACACTTCTTCGTTCATAAAATATTCACATTTTATATAAATGGTGTGCTAAACTGTAAATGTCCATCTCCAGGACCAAAGGGTTAATCTTGCTTTTTCTTTCATCATTCCTTCTTTTCTTACATCCTGAAACTCTGTAAGTAGGAGCAGAAGATGACAGCAGTGTACAAACTGGTATTACAGTTTACTCATTTGCCAAAGAAATTCTTCCAAAAAAGCGGCACGGCTCAGTTCGCTTCTGAGAAACTTCTGTTATGGTTATATACTTTTTGGCAAATGCTGCTTTTGCCGAAACTCCAACAAACTTCATTTGACTCGTAAACTAAATTTGCATATAGTCGGAATAAATTATTCATCGATATATTACCAAATTTTGAATCAAGCCGACATAACTGTCAAGAACAAATTTCTTTATGAATAATTGTCCGACAAGATGCAACACAACGTGGCCAAGTTAGGCACGTTGGAGGGAGGTAGCTGCACAAAAAAATATGACCAGTACCGGAGGCTGTAGTTACAGTTTTGTGTACTCCTGATGATGTGTGTTGTTGACACCCGAAACATGTAGAGTGAACTTTCAGAATAATAAATAGACTGCTTTGTATTGCATCTCGTTGGAAAATTATTAATATAGGTCGGCGATGCAAGGGACCATAAAAACAAAATTCTTCTTTTCTACAGTGTGTCCACAAAAGAACGTTACAATTTCAAATCGACAAACAAAACAAATGCCACATAGTTGGGACTTCACGCCAAAACCAATCAATAAAGAAACAAACGAAGTTTTATTTCAAATGACCCAGGTCGTATTCACACGCAGCCAACGATTCCAGCATCCTTTACGTTTCGTGCAACACGCAACACATTAGAACAGAAAATGTTCGTTTTCAAATCTAAGTGTGGAAGGTTTTCGGTCTTGCTTCTAGAGAAGCCCATGAAAATCAAAGCGTTGAGGTGGTTTTGTGTGAAGATCTGTGCGTAGTGCATTTCGGACAGCTGTTACTGTATGTTCTAAATGTTCCTTCCCTCCATGCGCAAAACGCACTAAATTTTCTTGTGGTTTAGCCACGTTCAAAATTAGTAGCATCTAGCGACAGTGTCAGCAGTGCGCAGAAACTGTTATCCTGCCCATTTGAAACAAAATTTCAGAACTTCTCTATCGACTGAAGCAAAGTGTAAAGTTTTCAGCAGGTCTCATTTGTTCCCCGGTATTATTTTGACTGTGTAAATTTCTTTTGTGGGTACCCCGACTACTGTCCGCACATTTTTTAAATCCTTCTGCCTACAATTATTTTACACACAACTATTTCTTAGTTGAATAAGGATAGACCAACTTGATGTCACTTGCTTTATTATTTCTTTATTTAATGCTCAACATGTTTCGGATATTAATACATCCACACTCAGGAGCTTGCTACTTATCTGTTGAGTTATTTCATGGGTTGTATTGCTCTGGTTCGATGTGTGTTGGTGTTACGTTGTGCTTCAGGCTGCATACGGATGCCACACCACCACAGCCAAACCACAACGTAACACCAACACACATCGAACCAGAACAATACAACTCATAAAATAACTCAACATACAAGTCGCAAGTTCCTGAGGATGGATGTATTAACATCGGAAACATGTTGAGCATTAAATAAAGAAATAATAAAGCACGTGACATCAAGTTGGTCTCTCTTTATTCAACTACCAGGATGATGCACGGTCCAATAAACATAAGATTCACAAATATTTCTTTCTTTCTTTCTTCATAATTTCCCCCTTTCCGCTTCATTTCTCTTTCTTCTTTACCATTTTTATTACCAACACTTCTCTTCCTCTCTTCCTCTTTCTTTCTTTCTTTCCTACATTTTCTGAAAACCAAATAATGTGCATCAGCCAAATGGGTAGTCGCTGAAATGCTATTGACAGAAACATGTCTATATTCCCACACCTCATTTGATTAAGCTTCTCGATCCCTTAAGGGCAAGGCCCTCTAGGGCCTATGATACCAGGTTCAAACAACCCCCCCCCCCCCACACACACACACACACGTGCCACCGTCTTTAAACCAACACAAGCGCCGAGAATTTTATGTACATATCACGAAATACAGAGGCAAAATGTGATAACAGTTCGATGCGTGACAAAATTTGTGATGACGCGAAAGTCGAAATCTCAAATTTGTACTCTTTAGTTTACGCCACCCCCCCCCACCCCACCCCCCAAAAAAAGTTGTAATTTCCTAAAGATATGCTGCAGAACGTTTTGGTTCACTCAGTATTTTATTAACTATTTAAATAGCGTTGGTTGCTGTGTATAACGTGAGGTTTAACCGTTTGACGCCTAACGACACCTTTAGTGGTTGTACCGCACCGCTAACCTCTAAACGTTGCATTTTATATATTTATTCAACAAATATAGGTACTGAATATTTTAAACATGGCATATACTGTCCGTTTTTTCCTCTTCAAAATGCAGTTTGTTTTATAATTCTAACGTATTTGATTCCTGTTTTATTCACATTTTATATACAGTGTGTGCTAAAATTAAAAAAAAATTCCGGCGCCAAAAGGTTAAGGCGATCGTCCCAAAGTTACTATGTGGGTAAAGTTAATCTCACAACAAACGCTGATCTGTCTCCTTGAAGAACATTAAACTATTAGTCTTCGCAATGCGGACCCGCTGTTTTCTGTGGTGTTAAATTTCATTTATATGCACTTCACACATCCAACTGTTAAAGTAAGTTTACTTTTGTCAATCTGTCTAAAAGATTCCTTTACATTTTATATCGTTTCCCCTTGCATGTAAATAATGTTTGTATTGTAATATGTTCCACCTTCCATGTATTAATCAGATCCAAAAATATATGAATGAGCAACCAGTGCACTTCAATATTTATGAAGCGCTTTATTCAAAATATCCCCACCATGTTTCGACCAGTATTCCGGCCATCTTCAGGGCGATTTTCTTATTAAAAAACACAATTAAATTCAAATGCATCACCATCAACACATAAAAATTAAAATTATATAATGGAATGATAAATATTAAAATACGGTTGTTGGTTATTTATATATTGTTGAGCAATAATTATATCTTACAAATTATAACCACAAAAATGGTAAGTTTTAAAATAATATTCTTCCATTGAAGGCTAGGTTAATTAGCTAAAAGTGTTTCAATCCACCCAGGAATTATATGCCTTTTATATTAGCCTAAAGCAATTACCGTGTTTGCAACAGCCTACCATTGGTCCTTATACTAAGTCGAATAAATCTTGTCTACATACTTACAAACTACTCCCTTGAAGATGCATTTTAATATTATACTTCTGTCTACGCCTTGATCTCCAGAGTGACCTATTCCTTTCAACGTTTCCAGCCCCAATGTTTCATGCATTCCTCATGTTACCCCAGTGTATACTAATTCGTCGCCAGTATAATTCTCCTGATTTGCTCATCCCAACATTATTTTACGAGTCACGTGAATCATTATGCTTCTTACTTCGCACTTTTGTCCACCTCCCTTATTTCTTCGTTCCGCAAAATTCTCATGACTTTCCCCAGTAACTTTCTTCAAATCCAATCAATATTCTTTCTTTAGTATCAGAGGCTAAGTGTCTCATTCATACGAAACAATGGGTAAAACAATGACGTAACGTGAACAGTATACTGATCATGGAACCAAACCATGTACATGTATTGCATTCAAAAATACAACCTGAACGGAAGTGGAGTTGGAACATGAAGATTATAACCTTCTTGGATGTGACGTCATTTGTTTTGCTCATAATACCGATCTTTTGGAGAGAATACTATCGATCTTTTGGATGGAACTGGTGCCTCTGTACTCAGAGTAAAGAAGTCTCTTCTAGGGCGAAGATGGTGGTTAAGTTTTCCTTCCAAACGTGCATACGAGGAGTGTCTAAAATGTAATGGGACTGTAAGCGTTCAAAAGGAATTAGTGCCTCAAGGACAAACAGTTAATGAAGAGAAATATCGTGAGATCCTTGAAGGACTCAGAAAAAGGGTTCATCGTGTCCGGCCAGAGATTGCGGACACTTGGATGCTGTATCAAAAATTTCCCTCTCACACTGCCATTTCCGTGAAGGAATATTTGACCAAAAAGGATATTCCAGTGGCTCCGCAGCCCCCGTACTCGCCTGATCTGAGTCCGTGTGACTTCTTCCTCCTCCCGAAACTCAAATTCCATCTCAAAGGTCGTCATTTTGGAACTGTGGACAACATGCAAAAGGTCGTGTCACACCAACTGAGGGCACTTCCACATGAAGAATTCCAGCGCTGCTACCGGGAGTGGGAGCAACTTCTCCGGCGTTATGCGGCTTCCCAAAGGAACTGCTTTGAAGGGGATAATGTTGAATTGTGGTTCACTTGTTAATAAAATAATTATAGCACCATTCTCCTTACTTTTTAGACACACCTCGTATATACCGAGCTACACGGTGTCATTTGCATGAAAATCGTAACATCATTACTCACCAAAGTGGCAACGTCAAATACCGTAGCATAAAAAGCCAACAAACACTAACGACTCTCTTTCCTGTAAAGCCGTTCTGCTTCTTTCCTTAAAAATGCATATGAAATACCATCGAAACTTCACAGAAAGCACTCAACCGTCTTTCTTCATTTATCATTCCTTGCAGATATATTTTTAGTGATTCTTCGTGGAATGACGTAAGGGTCTATTTCTGCTTGTGGTTACAAATGTGAAGTACCTCTTAAAATGAAATGATAAAGATAACATACATAAAGGACTGGATCTCACAGCACTGGCATATGCCAGTCAAAGCAGCAGAGGTTCAGAGACGTTTGTACTGACAACACCAAATATCGCCACCCAGTACTCTTTCTGTGAAACTTCAAGTACGGACAAAGTTTTCAAAAAACTATAGGGCCACTACAAAATTCTAGATTATAGAAATGTGACAAATAAATATCCTATACTGAGGGCTCACAATATACTGGGAGAGACCTAGGCAAGGAAATTGTGACCCCCTAGAACGAATACATTTATTCCTGTATACTTTACTCTTAGGTAAGAATGAAGAGCTGGATCTTCAGTGAATGTCACTGAAAATAATTACAGGAAGTGAAATAGGACAAGATCAAATAGGACTCCTATTCTCTTCCTTCACAATGGGAGTTAAAATTTTCACAGTTTTGCCATGATCGTTTTTCCAACCTAGACCATTTTGCACAAAATATATACATATTCACGTTGTACCATTCCGGCACATACCAGTACAGGTACCGGATTTCTACTACACACTCACTCTTCTTAAAGTAACTGACAATATACCACACTATCGCCGCATTGGTATTTTCAATTTTACACAGAAAAAACTTCAACAATATCACAAGGGTCTAGCTATAACAAAAATCTTTTGTCACATAATTTCAGTTTATTACGTTTCGTGTTTAAATGTCTTTACATTCACATGTTGGCTTCTTCGACAAACAACACAAACATTCCAGATGCTTCATTAGGTTAAGTATGAGTACATAAGTTGATAAAGATTTTACAAAAATTTTAACAGAATGTTGAACCCTTAACCCGCTAACGTGGAAAATATGGTGAGCTCCTAATAATACCAGCAGATAACAGATGGGAGTTAATTCGGCGTTTAAAGGGTTAAAGTCACTTAGGAAAAAAAACAATATTTGTCACAGTATAATATCGATAACGATTATCCTGCAGAAATAGTCTAAACTTCTACACAACAATGACGTAGGTTTACTGTATGAGTGACCTTAGCAAAATAAAGATATTTCATCGTGTCAGGTTATTCCGTCCCATGACGGAGTATTCTAACAGCCTTATTTTCCTTAACTACCTCCTTATGCGCAAAATAACATGTCATTCTCACAGTCAGTGTATGTAAAGCAATGTAATACCGTGTTCATTTGCACCAGTTGGTTCTACAACAACCCACATTAAAAATAATCATTGTTTCCAAAAACACATTGTTCATTTACAACACATAAAGGTTTAAAATAACTTTCCACCAATTTGGTCACAAGTTCATCGTATTAATGATTATTTATTATTCAGGGATAAATGACAGTTTGTCCCCGAAATAACAAACAAACAAAAATAGACACAAAAAAGTTACTAACACGCCGCAATTTGGTATCTGCTGATGAGAAATTCAGTACTTGAAATAAAGGTTGGGCATTTCATCTGGCAACAATGGGCAGCAACTCAGTTCGTCAGTAAATGTCAAACGAACACATTCAGGCTGCAGGACCTCAGATTCCAACTCGTTAGCCAGCACATTGCTGCACTTACATTTTCAGTTTCTATATGAAACATACTATGGACTGGCGAGTAACAAATGAGTATGACTGATAGCGATATATATATACACCCACAACCACAAACTCCCCCCCCCCCCAACAACAAACAACAAAACAAATTTCAATATTTTTTTTTTCCTCTTCATTAAATTCTCTTTGTTTTCC
>Ga0123355_10009960_pt1 | contig 14510 bp, 16 predicted proteins | sample TergutEmb28metaG_3_FD_89872 | JGI IMG/M metagenome (GOLD analysis project Ga0123355, IMG submission 89872) | Embiratermes neotenicus P1 segment gut microbial communities from Petit-Saut dam, French Guiana - Emb289 P1 | ecosystem: Host-associated > Arthropoda: Insects > Digestive system > Gut ...
CCCGAAGAGATGCGAGCCTTGGCCCATCCGATGCGCCAACGGATCCTGAGTCAACTCCACGACGCTGGGCCCGCAACGTCGACCACCCTCGCTCGCGAGCTTGGCGAGAACAGCGGAATCACCAGCTACCACCTACGACAATTGGCGGAGCAGGGCTTCGTACGCGAGCTGACTGGTCGCGGACGCGATCGAGAGCGCTGGTGGGAGGCATCTCCGAAGCCGGCTTGGATCTCGCGTGAGAGCCTGACCGCGGAGGCGCAAGCCGAACTCTCCGGACCGCTGCTGCCGCATCTGGCCGGCGACCTGGACGGTTTCAGACAATTCCGGGCGACCCGGGCAGACTTGGGCGAGTGGGGCCGCGGAACCTGGGTCTCCGGACGCACCACGCTCACGCTCACCCGCGACCAGACCAGGCAACTGATCGCTGACTACCAGGACCTGATCAACCGCTACAAGCAGAGCGCTGCTGACCCGTCTACCGATACCCGGACGGTCATCGTCCGCGTCCTGACCTACCCAAGGCCAACCGTCGAGTCGACCGGGCCGTAAGGACGACGGGCATGCCACCGAACCCGATCGGCCTCGCACTGCGAAACCGGCGCGCCGGACATCACACGCTGCTCTGGCCGCGCCCCGAACTGCAGGCACCTGAGAGCTTCACCTTGACCAGCCCCGCCTTCGACCACGGCACCCCGATCCCCGACGACCATCGCGGCCGGCTGTTCGGAAAGAACATCTCCCCCGCCCTCGCATGGACCACCCCACCCGAGGGCACCAGGGAGCTCCTGCTCGTTGTTCAGGATCCCGACGTCCCCGCCAAAAAGCCCGCCATCCACGCACTTACCGCCGGCATCGACCCATCGCTCCACGTCATTCCCGAGAACGGCCTCACCGACCCCAGCCCGATCCCCGGGCTCAAGCACGGCAGGGGCGGACTCGGTCGCCGCGGCTGGTCCGGACCACTACCCCCACGCTCGCACGGACCGCATACCTACGCCTTCCAACTCTTCGCTCTCGATGACCAACCCGACCTGCCCGACAAGTTCACCCTCGCCGACGCAGTCAGGGCGATGACCGGCCACGTCATCGCACGCGCCCGACTCGACGGCACCTACGAGATCCGCTGAGGGCCCTCAGAAACGGCCGTCCTGCTGGGTCACCGAACTCCAGCAGCCCGTCGACCATGGATAGCACCGGCCGACTGCGCTGTCTGTCTCGGGCGAGCGGTCCGACCTAGCGCTCGAAGTAAACGGACCCCTCGCCGTCAGCGTCAGATCCTTCGTAGCGAGACCGCTCGCTGTAGCCGCGAGCGCGATAGAGCGCGAGCGCCTCGGGCTGCTCCACCCCGGTCTCGAGCACGATCCGTGAGTTACGGCCGTGAGCCTCCTGTTCAACGGCGCCCATCAGCGCGGTCGCGACCCCGAGACGTCGTGCGGATGGATCGACGAACAGGTGCTTGACCTCGACAACGCCGTCGCTGAGAACCCGCAGAGCGACGCATCCGACCGCCCGGCCGTTCTCGCTGCGAGCGACCCAGAACGCGTCCTTCCGGCCTCCTGTACCCGCCCATGCGCCGGTTGGATAGCGCGCTGCCATGTCGGCTTCGTGAGCTGCCAACAGCCGACGCGACTCGGCACTCATCGGATCCGCTGGCTCTACCCGCACAGCTCGATTCAACCGCTGCTCCGCGTGAACGTGTTCCGCACCCTCTTCGAGGTCAGGAAATACCAGAAGCCAAACAGTGCCGGGGTGACGTCGATGATGGTCCCGGCCGGCGACTTCAATCCCAGGAACTGCCACCCGACAAGCGCCGCGAGCCACAGCCCACAGAGCGCCAGGTTGACCGAGATCGCCGCCCGACTCTTTCTCCGGATCAGCACGAACGCGAGAACCGTCAATCCCACCAGCAGCCAGTTCGTGACCTCGTACAGCAACAACGCGCTCAGCGGCACGAAGGTCCGCCGCCCGACGACCGCAGGGTCCGCGTAGATGACGATCGCCCCGACGGTCAGCTGGAGCTGGTGCAGCAGCAGCCCCGCCCGGCCGATCACATAGATCAGCAGCCAACCGCCGATGCCCTGTGGGGCCCGTGTGCTCGCCGGCGGGATCCGCTTCAACGGATGCCCGCTCCACGCCCGGGCCGTCTGCTCGATTCGCATCATGGGTCCACTGTTCCACCCGGATCAGTGGTTGCCCATGCAGCTACCCGGCGTCCTGCCGTCGGGCAAACCCCCCGTCGTGGAGTGCCGTCGCAAATTCGGGCGCAGGTTGGCCGGCCCGGCGGTCGCCGCCCTGCGGGAAGCTGACCCTGATCGCGAGGCCCCCGTGCGGTCGAGCTCTGGCGTCGATGGTGGCGTCGTGGGCGGTTGCGATCGCCCGGACGATGGAGAGGCCGAGGCCATGGTGGCCATCGCTGCGGGCGGTGCGGTCGACGCCGAGGCGCGCGAACGGCTCGAACAGGCGCTCGACCTGATTCGGGGGTACGACCGGCCCGGTGTTGACGACCGCGAGGAACGCGTGTCCGTTCCTGCTGCCGGTGCTGACCTGAACCTCGCCCCCGGGCGTGTTGTGGCGAACCGCGTTGTCGATCAGGTTTCCGATCAGGCGTTCGACGAGCGCGGCATCGCCGGTGGTCGAGGCCGGTTCGATGGCCGTGTCGATCTGCAGGGCGGGGTCGGTGAGCTGCCGGCATGGGTGCAGAAGCACCGTGTCAGCGATCACCCCGAGGTCGAGCGACGCGCGCCGGTCGAGGCCGCGTTCGCTGGAAGCAAGCGTGAGCAGTGACTCGAGGAGCTGCTCTTGTTCGTCGCCGAGCGTGAGGAGTCGTCGTGAGGTTGCGCGGAAGGAGTCGATCGTCGCCGACGGGTCGCTCAGCGTCTCCTCGAGCAGGGCGCGCAGGAGGGTCAGCGGGGTGCGTAGCTCGTGAGCGGCGTTGGTGACGAACCGGCGCTGGGCGGCGAACGCCACCTCCAGGCGAGCGAGCAGACCATCGACGGTGTCCGCGAGGTCTTTGAGCTCGTCGTGCGGGCCCTGCAGCGCCAGCCGTTCGTGCAGGTTGCGCTCTGAGATCTGCCGGGTGCTCGACGTGATCGTCCGCAGTGGACCGAGGACGCGGCCCGCGACCAGCCAGCCGAGCGCGACCGAGGCGACGGTCATGATCGCCAGCGCGATGCCGGACTGGACGAGCAGTTGGTGAAGCTCGGCGGCCCTGTCGTGGATGGCTTGGGCTAGGGCTCGCTGGACATACGGCGGCAGGCGGTGTGCGAGGCGCGCGTTTGAGAAGAGGTGGCTCGCCGCACTCCCGCCGATGACTCGACGGCCGCCCGGCCTCCCGGTCCTGGCGACGAGGGTGGGCGCGGTGGCGTTGCGGACCAACAGATACGTGATCGCGAGCAGCGCTGCGCCGGAGACGAGGAACAGGCCGCTGTAGAACAGCGTGAGACGCAGCCGGACGGTCCGCGAGGGCAGTCGTAGCAGCCCCGGTGGGGCGAGTCGGGCGAGCATGCTCCCGGGCACCGTCAGATCCGGTAGCCGCCGTGCGCCACGGTCTCGATCACCGGAGGATCGCCGAGCTTTGCCCGCAGCCGGCCGATGGTCGACTTGACCGTGGTTGTGAACGGGTCGGTCGCCTGGTCCCAGACGCGTTCGAGCAGCTCCTCTGCGGACACGACGCGCCCCTGTGCGGCAAGCAGGCACTCGAGCACGGCCAGCTCCTTGGGGCTGAGCGGTAGACGCTCGCCTTGCCGGGTCGCCAGTCGCTGGCTCGTGTCGAGTCGCAGATCATCGTGCGCGAGGATCGGCGCCAGCCGTGGCTGCGAGCGGCGCGCGAGCGCCTGGATCCGCGCGATCAGCTCGGAGTAGGCGAACGGCTTCGGCAGGTAGTCGTCCGCACCGATGCTCAGCCCCTCCACCCGGTCGGCGACCGTGCGCGAGGCGGTCAGCATCAGCACCTTGGTGTGGCCCGACCTCGCGACCAGCGTGCGGCAAACCTCGTCCCCGTGCAGGCGCGGAAGATCGCGGTCGAGCACGACCACGTCGTATTCGACGATGCCGGTTCGCAACAGCGCTTCGGGTCCGTCAAATGCCACGTCGGCGGCGATCCCGTTGCGGCGCAGGACGCGCGCGACCGATTCGGCGAGCTCGACGTGGTCCTCAACCACCAGGACTTTCATCGCTCCGAGGATGCCCGCCCCCCGGTTTCGTGGCGGTCACAGCCCTCCATGACCGTCGTGTGACCCCCCGTTTCGTAAACCCCTCCGCAGCAGATCGACCACTCGACTCTGAAGGAGGACGACAACCATGCAGACGACCAAGACACGGCGCGCCGGCTCGGGCCGAGCTCGCGCCGCTGTCCTTTTGACCAGCGCGTTGGCGAGCGCCGCGCTGCTGCTCGCGGCCTGCGGAGGCTCATCCAGTGGCGCGCATCACAGTTCGACCCAGGCGGCGTCGACTGCCGCACCGGGGACCTCGCAGCAGACCGCCGACTCGTCAAAGGCGGCGCAGTTCTCGCAGTGCATGCGAGCCCACGGGGAGCCCGACTTCCCTGATCCGAACGCCCAGGGTCAGATCCAGTTGCTGGTGACCAAGGGCGGCAGTCTCCAGCCCTCGTCTGCGACCTATAAGTCGGCTCTCCAGAAGTGCAAGTCACTCGAGCCGCCCGGCTTCAGCAGCGGCTCCACGCAGAGCGCCTCCAACCAGAATCAGGTCCTGCAGTTCGTCGACTGCATGCGCAAGCACGGCGTGCCGAACATGCCCGACCCCCAGTCCAACGGGGAAATGCGGATTACGGGGATCAACCCCGAGTCGCCGCAGTTCCAGTCCGCGATGCAGACGTGTCGCTCGTTGCTGCCCAGTGGCGGAAGCAGCGCCGTCGGAGGGTGATCGCCATGAGCAGCGCTGTCCAAGTGGACATCCCCGGCGTCCCCGAGCCAGACGGCAATCCGCCGACGCGTCGCCGGCGTCGGCGGATTCCGCTCGTCGCCGGCGGCCTGCTCGTGATCGTCGCCGCCGGCGCCGTGATCGCCCTCAATGATCCGTTCGGCGGCGGCAGGTCCGCGACCAGCGCCACCGACGCCGGCACGTCCGCGTCGCTACAGACCCAGACCGTCAGTCAGGGAACGCTGTCTCAACAGGTGAACTCCGGCGGCACGCTCGGATATGTCGCGCAGGCCGACGGCTCGCCATACTCGGTGATCAACCAGGCGCCGGGCGCTTTGACGGACCTGCCCAGCGCGGGTGACGTGGTCCACTGCGGCCAGGTGCTGTACCGGGTCGCGAACGACCCCGTCGTGCTGCTGTGCGGCGGGACCCCCGCCTACCGTTCCCTGCACGAAGGCGACACCGGCCCCGACGTACAGGAGCTCAACGCCAACCTGGTGGGTCTTGGGTACGCGACCAGCGCCGAGCTCGATCGCTCCTCGGATTACTTCGGCTCGGAGACGGCATACGCGCTGGAGCAGCTGCAGGCCAAGCTCGGCGAGGACGAGACCGGATCGTTGAATCTTGGCCAGGCCGTGTTCCTGCCCCGCTCGCTGCGGATCACGAACGCGAACGCGACGCTCGGGACGATCCTCAGGCCTGGAATGCCGGTCATGCAGGCGACATCGACGGCACGCCAGGTGGACGTCGCTCTCGATGCCTCCGAACAATCTAGCGTCAAGGTCGGCGACGAAGCGCTGATCACGCTGCCCAACAATCGAACCACGCCCGGCACGGTGACCCGTATCGGGACGGTCGCCAGCTCCGCCGGTTCGGCCGGCGGCTCCTCGGGGTCGGGCTCCTCGACGGCGACGATCCCCGTCTACGTCACGCTCAAGGATCCCCAGGACGCACGCGGGCTGGATGAGGCGCCGGTGCAGGTGCAGATCACCACCGCCGGAGTCAAGAATGCGCTGATCGTGCCCGTCCTGGCGCTGCTGGCACGATCAGGCGGCGGCTACGCGGTCGAGACCGTCGACGCACGCGGGTTGCACCACCTGATCCCCGTCACGCTGGGAGCCTTCGACGACGCCGACGGGCTGGTGCAGGTCACCGGGGCACTTCAGGCGGGCGACCGAATCGTGGTGCCGAGCATATGACCGTCGACCAGCACGGTATTGCCGCTGTTACTGGCCCGCGAGCCAGTAACAGCGACCAGCACGCCCGGCCGGCGGTGTTGGAGCTGCACGGAGTCACCAAGACCTACGGCTCACAGCCGCCCGTGGCGGCGCTGCGCGGCGTCAGCCTGAGAGTTGGCCAGGGGGAGCTGGTGGCGATCGTCGGGCCCTCCGGTTCGGGCAAGACCACGCTCCTGCACATCATCGGGACGCTCGACCGGCCGACCAGCGGGACGGTTCGGATCGACGGAGTCGACATCGCCGGTCTCGACGATCGGCAGCTCGCGGCGCTGCGCGCCCGCAGCATCGGGTTCGTGTTCCAGCAGTTCTTCCTCGCCGAGCACCAGACGGCACTCGAGAACGTCGCCGACGGGCTGCTGTATGCGGGGTTCAACGTGCGCGAGCGCCGCGAGCTTGCTGGGATGGCGCTTGACCGCGTCGGGCTCGCAGATCGACAGCGATTCCTGCCCACGCACATGTCGGGCGGTCAGCGCCAGCGTGTCGCGATCGCCCGCGCGCTCGTCGGCCGCCCGGCGATCGTGCTCGCCGACGAGCCGACCGGGAACCTCGACAGCGTCACGGGCAAACAGATCCTCGGGCTTCTGCAAGGGCTCAACGCGCAGGGCACCACGATCATCGTGATCACCCACGACCACGATCTCGCCGCCCACCTGCACCGCCAGGTCCACGTTCGCGACGGGCAGATCGTCTCATGAGCGCCAACACCCTGACGCTCGTCCCGGCACGGCTGCGCAGCGGGGATCTCGCCCGGGTCGCCAGCGTCGGCGTTCGCACGCGCCGGTTGCGTGCCGCGCTGTCGGCGCTCGGGATTGCGATCGGAGTCGCCGCGATCGTCGCCGTGCTCGGGCTCTCCTCCTCCTCGCAAGCCGGGCTGCTGGCCGAGATCGACCAGCTCGGCACCAACCTTCTGACCGTCACCAACGGAACCAGCTTCACCGGACAGGCGGCGCAACTGCCGCTCACCGCGCCCGCGATGATCGGTCGAGTCGACGGCGTTCAGCGTCTCGCCGACACGGGTGAGATCGCGGGTGCGAACGCCTACCGCAGCCCCCTGATTCCCTCGATCGACACCAACGCCATCCAGGTGCAGGCCGCCAGCCTGGACCTGCTGCCGGTGATCGCGACCTCCGTCGCCCGAGGCTCGTACCTGGACGCCGCGACCGCCACTCAACCCGTCGCGGTGCTGGGCGCCGCCGCCGCGCAGCGGCTCGGGATCGACCGCGTCTATCCCGGCGAACGGATCTGGCTCGGGGGCCAGTGGTTCTACGTCGCAGGGATCCTCAATTCGGCGACCCTGGCCCCGAGCATCGACACCTCCGTCCTCGTCGGCTATACCGCCGCCAGGCGATATCTCGGCTACGACGCGGTCGCCGACGGCAGGCTCACGCTCGGACCGCCGAGCACGGTTTACGTTCGTGCCCAGAACAGCCGCGTCGACGGAGTGCAATCGATCCTCGCGCAAACCGCCAACCCCGAAGATCCCAACGAGGTCGACGTCAGCGAACCCTCATCGGCACTGGTGGCGCGCGCCGACGCCCAGGGCGCGTTCAACGGCCTGTTCCTCGGCCTCGGTGCCGTCGCGCTGCTCGTCGGCGCCGTCGGCGTCGCCAACATCATGATCATCAGCGTGCTCGAGCGGCGGTCCGAAATCGGACTGCGCCGGGCGTTGGGCGCCACCCGCGGCCAGATCCGCACCCAGTTTCTCTCCGAGGCGATCCTGCTCGCGCTGCTCGGCGGGGTCGTCGGGGTGGCGGCCGGCGCGCTGGCCACGGTCGTCTACGCGCACACCAAACACTGGTCGGTCGTGATCCCGAGCGAGGCATGGGCCGGAGGGATCGCGTCCGCGATCCTGATCGGCGCGATCGCCGGACTGATACCGGCGATCCGCGCTGCTCGCCTCGCGCCCACCGAAGCGCTCCGCACCGTTTGACGGACCCGCCGTTGCGATCGTCGGCGCTGGCGCCTAGCGTCCGAAGGTGCGCACAAACGCGCGGGCATCCTGTGAGAGCCCGTCGATCAGCTGGCGGACCTCGGTCAGCCCCGCACGAAGCTCGGGGTCGCCGACTTCGATCGGCATCAATGAGTCCTGCAGCGCGACGAGCTTGGTGTCGGCGCGCGCGACCGCAGCGACGGCGTTCTCGATGAAGCCCCTGACGCCGGTTGACGGCGCTCCGGGCGACGGCATCTTGAACTCGCGATCCGGCAGACCATGCCGGCGGGCGAATGCTGCATGCGTGCGCTTCGCGGCGCCGTAGGCGCGTTGCACCGGCCGAAACAGCTGCTCCTCGAGGCGGTCAGCCTGCTGGTCGTCCAGCTGCTCATACGCGGCGCCCACCGAAGTCAGGGCCTCGGCAAGGTCGTCGGTCGCCTCGCCGAGCGCATCGAGAAGCTGCTGGCGTGCCTGCACGTCGGTGTGGGACATCGGGCCAAGGGTAGTTCCCGCTCCGCGGAGCGGTCGCGCTTCTCGGGACCGGTGCTGGGCCTCGCTGGGCATGATCGAGCTCGGATACTTCATCGGCGCGCTCGCCTGGATGTTGCACATCGCACTCGACCGCGCGCTGGGCTACGGCCTGAGGACGCCAGATGGCTTCCGACGCCGCTGACCCGCTCACACCCCGCGCCCAGGAGACCGTTGCCGCCGCCCGCGAACTCCTGGAGGAGGAGGGTCTCGACGGGTTCACGATGCGCAGGCTCGCCCGACGCCTCGGCATCCGCGCGCCATCGATCTACAAGCACCTTCCGGACAAGGAGGCCCTCGAGGCGGCCGTGATCTCCGCCGGCTTCGCCGAACAGGCCGCACTATTCCAACGCGCGGTCGCAGACTCAGACGATCCACTCACCTCGATCGCGCCCGCCTACCGCGACTTTGCCAGGCACCACCCGCACCTTTACCGACTCATGACCGAGCGAGCGCTCCACCGGGAACTCTTGACTCCTGGCGTGGAGGAACGAGCCAGCCTGGCGCTCTACCGCGCAACCGACGGAGACCGCGCCCTCGCACGCGCCGCCTGGGCCTTCGCGCACGGCATGACAATCCTCGAACTCAACAACCGCTTTCCCCACGACGCCGACCTCGACGCGGCGTGGGAGCGAGGGATCGCCGCCCTTGCACCGAGCTAGTCCGTCCGGGGCCGCGGCATTCGCCGCGGCCCCGGACGATGCACTAACCGCGGGGGCGGCGCGCTGTCGCCAATGACGCTTGGACTATCGTCCCGTAAGACTTATTCGTTATCCGGTTCCAACCGCCCGCAGAGCCGACCGTCGTGGTTCCGTTCTGCCGCTGCTGGTAGTACACGAACTGGATTCCGCCGTACTCGCCCTGGATCGTCTCGGTCGTGGCCTTGCGGGTGCCGGAGATGTGAATGTCGGTGATCTCCACCAACTTCAACAGGTACTGGGCGACTGGAATCGCCTGGCCGTTCGCGGTCGTCTTGCGCACCACGATCTCCGCGGAGTTCAAGGCCGTCCCCTTGGCCAGGTCGAGGAACAGGTTGGAGCTGTTCCTGTCGACCGGCTTGGTGATCACGAATTTCTGGAACTGGACCTTGCCCGCCCCAGCGCCGCTGCTCTGACTTCCGATGTTCGTCGGCGGCGCCATCGCTCCGAGGTCGAAGGACGTCACGTCGAATACCTGCTGCTTCGGCGAACTGCTCGCGCTGCTCGCACTGTTGGTGAAACTGACCTGGCTCTCTCCCTTCAGGCCCCCGAGGTTCGGATTCGAGGGAGTGAGCTCCATGATGACGTCGGTGCTGGAGCCCGACGTCGCCGACACGCTTCCGGCCGGGCCGGCAGGGCCGGCCGGTCCTTGTGAACCGCTCGCGCCGGTCTGACCCGCCGGGCCTTGCTGTCCTTGCTGTCCTTGCTGGCCCTGCTGGCCTTGCTGTCCTTGCTGGCCTTGCTGTCCTGGCTGGCCCGGCTGGCCCGGTGCTCCGCGCGGTCCCTGCTGGTTCCAGGTGGTCGTGGCCTCGCCGGCAACGCAGCTATTGGCCCCAGGCGTCGTGTCGCTGGTATCGCTCGGATCGATGATCCGAAGCGCTCCGATCGGCTCCTCGAACGAGTTGTCATACGAGTTGGTCGCATAACACGCCGTAATCACCCCGTCAGACCTGGGGATCGCCGCGGCCGCCACCGCTCCGCCGGCGCCAAGAGCGGCCACCGTCGGGACAAGCACCTTCCAGGGAACGCGAAGACGCCGCGACGCGCCTCCACGACTGCCGCCATTCATGCCTTCCTCCTGCGTCTCGTGCGGCGCCATTGGAACATCGAGATCCTTTCCGAGGCCCCAAGTGCGGACCTCACGACGTGGTGGGACTCCGCCACGAACCGGCGTCGGGGCCCCCATGACGGCGCTGAACCTAGCCCCCGCGCGCACCGGGTCGACGAAGTCCGGACGGATCGGCAAGAATCCGCGGCAGGATCGGACGGATCGGCAAGAAACCGCCTCACGCCCTGGGTACGATGGCCGCGTGAGTCCGGCGAGGGTTACTGACTCGATGCTCGTCGACGGGTCAGGCCGACCACGACGCGCGTTAGGCCTCCGGGTCTCGGACGATGAGGAGGGCACCGGCGCCCGTGGGGACGACTGCTTCGGTGAAGCCTGGCGTCTCGCTCACGAGGGCACGGAAGTCGCTGACCTGATCGGCGTGGGATATGACGTTGTCAACGACAAGCAGTCCGCCAGGTCTGAGAACCCGCCGAAGGTCGGGCCAATAATCGGGGTAGGCGGGGCGCTCGGCGTCAAGGAAGATCATGTCCCACTGGCCACTGGTCGACTGGCGCAAGGTCTCAGCGGCGTCCTGGACGCGCAGGTCGACTTGGTCTCGCAACCCGGCGCGAGTGAGGTTGCCGTCAGCTTGGGCGCTGCGATCGGCCTCGATCTCAACGCTGGTCAGCCGCCCACCGGTGGCGCTCACAGCGTCGGCCAGCCACACGGTGGAATAGCCATTTGAGGTGCCGATCTCCAGCACCCGACGCGCCCCGGTCGCGCGGATGAGAACAGCGAGCAGCCCGGCAGTATCAGGCTCAAGGTTGCGCAGCCGATCCAAGCGGTCGGGTTTGGCGGCATCGTGCTCAACGCCGTGACGGCGGAGCTCCTCCAGCAGCTCACCAAGCTGTTCGTCCAAGATCGTCTCCAGCGCCTGGCTGATTACCTGCGGCTAGCCGGCGGTGCGAATGCGGCGCGCTCCGGACACTGACGTCCGCGCTCAGTCACGCCGGATAGGTTCGCTGATCTCGCCGCCGAACGCGCTGCCGCCTCCTCGCAGCCACGCCTCTGCCGTCGCGATCGCACGTGCGATCCACCGCCGCGCAAGCGGCCGCTGACCAATGCAATGGGCAATCTGGCCAATGTGGTCGTGAGCCCCCCAGTCGATCACGCCGGGTGATACGTCCACGACCTGTCGCCCTCAGCGTCGGCGACTGTCGTCGAGCCCGCCGTCCGGCGCTCGCTGAGCGGCGTCGATGAGTGCCTCGGCGGCCGTCCGTCCGCGCGCCGCCGGCCCGGATGCGCCCAGTGCCTGTACGGAGCCGTACATGCCTTCGGCGAGCAGCACGAGCCCATCGGCGAGCGACTGGGTGTCGCACAGCTCAGTCGTCAGCGCGAGCTCGCCGACCAGTTCGTGGAAGACGTCGCGCAGCCAGGCCTTATGCGCGACGGCTTTGGCGTTCGGGGCGCTGTTTGGGTCGGGGTACTCGGCGAGCACCATCAGGAAGGCGCAGCCTCGACACGCTGGGGATTGGATGTCGTCCGCGAATGCGTCGATGATCGCGAGAATCTTGTCGGTCGGAGAGGGCGCCGCGGCCGACATCGATGCCGACAGGACGTTCTTGTAGCGCAGGCTGCACCGCTCGACGTACTCGGCTACCAGGTCGTCCTTCGAGTCGAACAGTCGATATAGCGTCGTCGGGGCCACCCCAGCCTGCGCGGCGACCGTGTCGACGCCGGTGGCCCGGATCCCTTCGCTGTAGAAGAGCTTCGCTGCGACGGTGAGGATGTGCTCCCGCGTCTCGGCTGACGAGCGCCGAGGCGCCGCCGTCGGGGCCGAAGCCGGCTCATCCGGAGAACCCATGCTTGACATGATAGGGAACGATCCCTTACGCTGCCCGGGTGGATGCTAGGGACCGCTCCCTTACATGCCGAACAGCGCCAGGTCCGACGACTGACTGGCTTTGCGAGCAGAGGTGATGAGCGCCCCATTCGGAGCGCCGGTACGCGAGCTCGATCACCGCGAGCGGGACGGCCTCGAGGTGTGGCTGCTGTGGGATCCCGATTCGAACGGGGTTGCGGTCGCCGTGGCACACGACCGCTCAGGAGAGGCATTCGTGTTCAAGGTGGACGGTCCTGACGCGTTGGCGGCATTCCGGCATCCGTTCATCTACGCGGAGACGCTCAGCAGCCTCTCCTCGCACAACTGAGCAGCACCAACTGGACAAAGAGTTGGCTTACCGAACCGAGGACATATGAAGCGCAAGCCCCTGATGGTCTCGTCGTCGTTGGCGACGTCTGCGGTCGATCTCGATCCGGGGATTACCGGCCGGCGGATCGCACGGCGGCGGCGCCTTGGGCCGGCCGCCCGGGCGGGCGGCATCCTGATCGCGCTGGCCGCCGCGATGCTCGTCATCGCCGCACCCGCGTCCGCGAAACTGGTCTGGATCCCACGCGCCGGGGGTCAGATCGCCGCATTCGTCCAGCCCGGACGGGGGCCGGCAATCGTGCTGTGCCACGGCTTCCCCGACAACCACCACCTCTACGACCGCGTCGTGCCGCTGCTCAAGGGCCACGAGGTAGTCAGCTTCGACTTCCTCGGCTGGGGACAGTCCAGCAAGCCGGCCGATTACAACTACACCTTCGCCGCCCAAGAACAGGACCTCAACGCGGTGATCGAGGGCCTGCACCTGCACCGTGTCATCCTCGTCGCGCACGACGCCAGCGTGCCGGCGGCGATCAACTGGACGCTCGACAATCCCGGCCGTACCGCCGGAATGGTCCTCTCCAATGGCTTCTACGCCCCCGTTCCCGGCTCCGGACCGCCTGCGCTCGCCGCGCTGCTCGCCTTCGGGCAGTGGCCGAACACGACCGCGCTCGGACCGCTTCCCGCCGGGACCACGTCCGGGCTCACCAACCTGATGAACGGCCTGTCAACCGATCCGCGACTGCTCGACGATCTGCTCACCTGGCAGCAGTCGACGTTCGTCGGAAACCCCGCCGTCGCGCGGAAGTTCGACCCGCTGTTCACGCAGCAGTTCCTCGCGAACCCCAGCACGCTGGGGCCGCTCCGCTCGCTCACCGGCAACCTGTTCGCGGCGGTCACCAGCGACGCTGCCCGAATCCCGATGCTCGCATCGCTGACGATGCCGGTCCAGATCATCTGGGGCGCGCTCGATCCGAACCTGAACCTCGACATCGCCGGCGCGCTCCACCAAGAGATCCCGTCGAGCACGCTCACCGTGCTCCCTGACGCCCATCACGACCTGATGCTCGACGACCCAACTGCATTCGCCGAGGCGATCACATCCGCGATCCCTCGCTAGAGCGCAGGCGACAGCCGCACCCATCCTTCTCGGCGGCGTGCTCCTACGGCGTCAAAGCCGGCTCTGGGGAGTCTGCGCTGTCGGTGACGAAGGGGCCCGCTTCGGTCTCGTCGAAGTTGCACAGGCCGACCGCGTGTCGGGCCAGAGCGGTAATGGTCGTCGCCGGGCGGGCCTGGCATCGGTTGGGCAGGATCAGCAGCGCGAGCAGGAAGCCCAGCGCGAAGATCCCCGCGGCCCACCAGAACGCCGTCGTGTCGCCGTGGACGGTAGCGGCGGGGACGACGCCTCTGACGTGGGCGTGAGTCGCGATGTATGTGGCGACGGCGCTGGCCCAGATCGTGCTGAGCAGCGAGGTGCCGACCGAGCCGCCGACCTGTTGGGAGGTATTGACCATGGCTGAGGCGATCCCGGCTTCGTTTGATGCCACGCCGAGCGTCCCTGCCGAGAACGTCGGGGCGAAGATGCAGCCCATCCCGACACCGGCGACGATCAGGCCCGGCAAGACGGCGCTCCCGTAGCTGGACGTTGGCGTCAGCTGGGTGAACAGGACCATCGCGACCAGCGTGAGCGCCATGCCCAGGAGCACGATCGGTTTGACGCCGGTGCGCTCGATCACTCGGGTCTGGACGACGACCGAGCTGACCACCAGGACGCCGGTCAGGGGCAGGAACGCGAGGCCGGTCTTGAGCGGCGAGAAGCCGAGATTCTGCTGCAGGAAATAGGTGAGGAACAGAAACACCCCGAAGATCCCGGCCCCGCTCAGCAACAGCGCGGCGTAGGACCCCCCGCGCGCCCGTTCCCACGCGACGTGCAACGGCAGCAACGGGTACGCGACGCGCCGTTCGATCAGCACAAACGCGGTCA
>Ga0123355_10009961_pt1 | contig 14510 bp, 7 predicted proteins | sample TergutEmb28metaG_3_FD_89872 | JGI IMG/M metagenome (GOLD analysis project Ga0123355, IMG submission 89872) | Embiratermes neotenicus P1 segment gut microbial communities from Petit-Saut dam, French Guiana - Emb289 P1 | ecosystem: Host-associated > Arthropoda: Insects > Digestive system > Gut ...
AAACAAAACATAATAACATGTGGTGTCAACTCAGTGTACAGACTGCCACCTGCCACGCGACGAGAGAACGAAGGGGGGAGAAGAGGAAGAGAGCGGGGAAAAGAAAGGCAGGGGGGGGGGGGGGGGGGGGGGGGGGACATTACTTTGGCTGGAAGGCTTTCTGGGATTCGAACCCAGAATGGTCATGTTTAAGGTTAAATGTGGATTAAGTCGCGGTGAAAATTAGCCGCCTTACGTGCGAATAGTGCGGCCCGTGCCCCGTCGCTGCGTGTTGTACCCTGGCATTTGCGTTACAACTGAGGAAAAAGCACGGAAAAATCTCAGTCAGGGTAGAGTCAGAAAATAACGGTTCTGATTGCATTATAATTGCTGTGCGGCGTTTTGGCTGGTTGAAGGCTGAAAATAACCTACGTCATAGACAGACAAATATATATATATATATATATATATATATAGACAAATCGATAGATGAAGATATTTAGATGCAAAGACAGACAAATAAATAGAGATATACAGATATATAGACAGATAAATAGACAGACACATAGAAGACTTCAGTTTGTACCTCACAGACAACACAGCTACTTCTATTAGAAAGACCAGTCTATGAATGTTGCACTGGGAAATAATTGGTCTGTACTGTAATAAGATAAAATGAACAAGATTGCAATCACCGATAAAGAAGTATCTGATAAGAGACAGACCTGGGTGGTACTAACCAAGAATCTGTTAAGGCACGTCTGCAGACTGTTAGTTTCTGTGGACCTAATACAATCTGTCATCAAGAAGCAATTTAAAGAATGCTGTCTTCTTGGTTGTGACACCGTTCAGTCTAGAGAAAGACAGTGACTTTTCGAGGATGCTGATGCCGTGTTCATATACTCTGATATGCAGGCATCAGGATCCTCTGAAATGTCGGTACACTGCCAAGAATCTTAAAGTGTCACGAATCCAGAGAACAGCAATATTCATATTTACAGTCGAGAAAACATCAATTACCAATTCAAACAACTTTTCGTCACAAGACAGACAATATATAAATTGCACGGTCCAAAACCCCACCACTGTTGCAACCTGCAGACAAAGGTAAAACCTGAAGCCAAGGCCATTTACAAGTTGAGCGGACCATTCTGGAAAAGTTCATAGATTGTGTGGGCCAACTACTGTTGTTGCGTAATATTGTAACCCTAAACTATAAAGTTAGACTAGAGATTAGTTTAAGTTATTGGCATAGAGAAATGCTTATTTATGGTTTGTCAATTAAGGATCACAAATGAATTAAACTACCCAACTGTCAGGGATACCATTCAATGCTATCAGGATGTCCTCGAGACTGGTACATATTTTCATCGCAATAGAGTCTTGCTGTTTTTGGTATTTTATTCCTTCTGCTGCATCAGGATACATTGTAATTGTTTATTTCACTTATTGCTTTAATTGCAATAAAAAATACGCGGTACTGATGAAGAATTTCTTATAGCAGTGGATAGTATCCATGAAGGTGGTCCAGAAGGCCGAAACATGTAGCAGAGGTTAAATAATAAATACATTAGTAACCATAAGTGTGTAACCTATTGGTTGTATTATGTGATAAAAAAGGTGAAGAAGGTAAAAACACATGAAAAATTATTTTTGGTTTCTTTAGTGGCGCTGTCAATGCCGCAGACTGTAGAACTTTGATAGAGGAATATTAAAATAATTCATCACACCAAATGCAACAGACAGAAAATTTATACCTCTGTAATTTTTTGTGCCCTAGTGGGTCAGTAAAGCAAGTCACACGGGTTGGATTGTTCCTGCAGGCTGCTCAATTAGCATGCGTTACTTTAAAGTGTTAGCTTCAGTACGAGGAACAGTTTCTATCACATGGAGGACAGTAGTAACTACTACTACTACTACTACTACTACTACTACTACTACTACTACTACTACTGCTGCCACTACTACTGCTACTAATATTACTACTGCTGCTGCTACTGCTAATACTACTACTGCAGCTGCTACTGCTACTAACTGCTACTACTACTACTACTACTGCCACTACTACTACTACTGCTGCTACTACTGCTGCTGCCACTACTACTGCTACTAATATTACTGCTGCTACTGCTAATACTACAACTACTACTACTGCTGCTGCTGCTGCTACTAACTGCTACTACTACTACTACAACTACTGCCACTACTACTACAACTACTGCCACTACTACTACAACTACTGCCACTACTACTACTGCTACTACTGCTGCTGTTACTGCTACTACTAATATTATTGCTACTACTACCACTACTACTGCTACCTGCTACTACTACTATTGCTGCTACTACTACTGCTACTAATATTACTACTGCTGCTGCTACTGCTACTACTACTACTACTGCTGCTGCTACTGCTACTACTAATACTATTGCTACTACTACCACTACTACTATTGCTACTACTACTACTACTACTACTACTATTGCTGCTGCTGCTACTGCTGCTACTACTACTACTACTACTACTACTACTACTACATGCAACATATAATGCTAAAGCATGTACATAACGCAAATAGGATCGCACTGGGTATTGCTAGCAGACTGGCGGCAATAACTACTGTTGTGGGGAAGGGGGGGGGGGGAAGGGAGCATTCAGTTGTACTGAATGTGAAACCAAGCGTTACTTCCATTTTCCATAAAAATCGATATCAAGGATGGAAGTCATACAGCGAGTTGAATCGCCTTGCTTCGACATCTGAAGTTCGCAAACTAAAGTTATTCTTTCTTATCGTAAACAGGAGCTTCAAAATTGCATCCAAATGTTATTAAGAACGACAAGAATTGCAGGAAAAATTCAGAACAATTCAAAACAGTTCAGAACAATTCAGAACAAGTCCTTTCCTCCAAAGCCGCAACTCTGTTTTGTGGTTCAATTTACGACACACTCAGTAGCCAAGATTATTCAGTGTTGTTGAATGGGAGAAGATGTGGAAGGAAGCGGTCATGACTACATCTAAATATCAGCCCGGAATTCGCTACGACGAACTGAAAAATATAATGAAACACCTCAGCCAGAGTAACAGATGTGTAGGCCTAGATTCGAATCGGCCACGGTTGCCCAGAGAGAAGTAGAGGTATAGCTCTACTCTTCCTTTAACCTAGACGCTAGTGGTAGTCAACGCCACGCACCGGCCACTTTACCCCGGGGAGTAATCCAGTGCCCACTGAATAGGATGCTGAGAGGGTCCCCATATCCGGTCTGGACGGGTGCGGAAAATCTCGCCCCCACCAGGATTCGATCCCTGGATCATCCAGTCCGTAGCAAGTCGCTATACCAACTGAGCTAACCCAGCCCACTATATATATATATATATATATATATATTCAGGGTTATTCGAAATGATTGTCGGGGTTTTAACAACTTGTCATACACAATACACTTGAGATAGGAGTATATGTTTTTTTTTATTTAATAGAACAGCACTCCAAGTTTTTGTTACACACCTTACAGGTGCTCTATAAGTGCACCCTTTGTGATTCTACAAACATCACTATGATAATCGAGTTCGTTCCATGTTTGTAGCATGTCACCGGTGGTGGTTTCAATGGCGGTTCTGCTTCGTACCTTCAGTTTCGGGATACTTGGGGGAAGAAGAGGAACATAAACCTGATCCTTGACGTAACCCCATAGAAAGAAATTACATGGACTTGCATCTGGAGAACGAGGTGGCAGTTGTTAAAACCCTGACAATCATTTCGAATTACCCTGTGTGTGTGTGTGTGTGTGTGTGTGTGTGTGTGTGTGTGTACATATATATATATATATACACACACACACACATATATATATATATATCCTACTTGTTGAAAGCAGGAACGGCTACCTACGAACACTGTAATCAGCCTAAGGAGCGCAGTGTTTGTCGCACTGTTTATAATACGTTGGATTTCATATACCAAGTGTTGTTAGTATTTACAGACACGACGAACACATTATCCCAGTAAACGGCAGCAGGGTGTACGTGAGCTTCAGCCAGTACTGCAGCCTCAACCTCTGCAGACAGCTACCTCTTGCACCTCCTTTCCGCCAAGATGGATATCCGCAACGTTTCCATGTCTGTAGCTTGAACAATCACTGTGACCGTTACGTCCGTCTTCTTTAAGGTATATAATTTATACAGGTCAATGAATTCAAGGACTACCTTTGAGAACTGTAGCTACGGGGGAGAATTTTAATGTTTACTTGAATTTTAAAGCATATTTCATGAGCTGAATAAAACAATCCAAGGCCTCTTTCAAAATTTCAAAACAAGGTTCACACCCACTGAGTCCACACTTGACACTCGACCTGAATTTTTGTGTGTATTTGTGTCTACAACGCTCTCATTTTATTTACACAGACGTGAAATTGAAATTCGATTTTCTTTCATTAGATAACACAACACAAAATAACACGAGCCTCATTGAACAACGTAATCAACATTCTGACGGTACAATTCATAGGGGAACTTTACACTTCAGCAGACAGACAAACACCCACTAATTAGATCCAAACTCACCATCACTATTTACATTACAATTCATTCAGTGATTGTTTATGTGCTTTGATTATGACTATTTGCAACATGGTCAGTGACAACCACTCTCCCTGCTGAACTGAGTCTGACATACTGAACGTTCGAGAAGCATAATTTGGTGGCGTTCCGCCATCTTACTGAGACAGAAATTCAACTCCAACAAACACAAAATAAACTTTACAACATAAAATCCAATCGACAACCCTAAAGGTCCTTGCTCTTTATGTCTTCTTCAGTTCTTTCACATAAACGTCGAGGAAGTGTCGTAAATATGCCAAAACTTTACGTTCAATTTATCTAGAATACTAAAATCTCGAAACGTATAATAAAAATAGAATCCACCCGACGCTCTGCAACCCAAGTATTGCCATTAAACGGACAGGCGCCACAAGTTTCAAAAACTTCGTTGCCAAAGTAAGGTGTGAAATAAAGCTGTAAAGAAAGAACATTTTTAGGAGTTCGATAAATTTAGAATCCTACGCCTTAGGATTAGAATTACGAGAAAACAGTGATGAAGTAAGGTGCAACTAGAAAATAATAATATTAAGCTTCCATTTCCGCATCACTTCAGCAGGTCGCGCAGGAATAACAGCGTTTCTAAGATGCATTTCAATATTATCCTGTGAAAGAACTCATTCAAGAGCTCTTGTGTCATATCGAAGAACATGTCCAAGTCCTGCAACCTTCATAACATCCTAATATGTTAGCTCTTATGGTGAGGAGTTCCGAGCTGAACGACCACCCCTTTTCGGCTGTCGATCATTAGTCACATATTTGAAGATGCCCTCCAAATCTGGAGACCGTCTCTTGCTGAATAATAAAGATGCTGGAAACCAATACCACATTGTCTGTATAAATGCCTAAGAACTGACCTTACGTCTTTATTCTTTAGCCAACACTGAAGTCGTCATTACAGTTACGGCTACGAACGCCAAGTATCAGTGACTGGCACAAACAATCCATTGCTATGAAGTAAGTATCATAATGAAGCTACTGCACAACAGGACCACAGTGGGCAATTGTTACTGCAAAAGAACTGCCGTAGCCGGCAGCATGCAACTACAGTGAGAATGTAATTAATGTGAAGAAGTGTGTCACCAATTGCTATTCAGTTGATCAACTCAAGGCAGATGAGACTAGTGGGGCATGTGACAGGCATAGGGCAGAGCGTAACTGTATACGGGGTTTTGTTGGTGACACCTGAAGGAAAATGACCACTTGGAAGATCTAGACACACGCGGGAGGATAACATTAAAGTGATAACCCAACAGAATGCGAGGGCGTGTGCTGTATCATTGTGGCTCAGAAAAGAGACAGGTGGCAACCTCTTGTGACCTGGGGAACGAAATTTTGGTTTTCAAAGATGCGGGGAATTTCTTGACCCGGAGAAACTATTACTTTGTCAGGGGGGATTCTGCTCCATGGGTTTATTTATTTATTTAATCAGCCAGTCAGTTGATCAACGAAAGGGTATCCTGTGAAACCGAAGCAAGGTATAACAATCCAGATCTCATGGAACATGTTTCTGTCTCACTGGGCGAGAAGTTTCCGACGTTTCGAAGGACCGTAGTGCCTTCAACTTTAAGGTTAAGCAGTCTCTGAAGAATAATATTTCAGTATCCATCATACTAAAAAATATAATTCTGTTGGGTCAGGCAGTCTAAGAATTTTAATCTATGTGGACTGCTGAACCCTGAAGATGAAGGTAATACGAAACTTCGAAATGTAAGGAACTACTCGCACAGTGACAGAGGGTCACTTCTCAAAAGACTTGAGTCTTAAACGACACCACTGTAAATACCTAATGTCGAATTGTAGCAAGAGACGTAACCTGTTCATTTGGAAGACTGTATACTGCTCGCATTTGCAGGCAGTACTAACTTGCTTACTCCATGGTGCAGAGTCCTTCTTGAGAAGCTAACTGGTTTGCAGCTAGTCAAGAAATTCCCCGCATTTTATGGAACCCGAAGGCTCATTACCGCACTCACAAGCTTCCGCCACCCGAACCTATCCTGGGCCAGCCCAATCCAGTCCATATACCCACATCCCACCTCCTGGAGATCCATCCTAATATTATCCACCCATCTATGCGTAGGTCTCCCCTTTGGTCTCTTTCCCTCCGGTTTCCCCACCAAGAACCTATATACCCCCCTCTCCTCACCCATACGCGCCACATGCCCAGCCCATCTCATTCTTCTACATTTTATCACCCGCACAATATTGGGTGAGTACAGATCCCCTCAATGTCAGCGACCAAGTTTCACACCCATACAAAACATTACTAACTACCAAAAGAAAAGGTTTTACAATACGTTTAGACACTTTGTCGCATTCTTCTAGGTTATTCATAATAATTAGCGCTGGAAAGTTATGGATTGTAAAACAGATAAAACTTTGTAGTGGAAATGTCGAAGTAATAGTTACTGGTGAAATTCATAAAGTGCCTGTTAGCGTTTATTTTTATCTAAGGGCCAAACCATGCAAACCCTGACATTTGCAGTTGGTCAAATTGTGACCGAAAGAAATGTATCTGTGTTGTTTGGGGCAGTTTAGGGCTTTTATCAGCTTTCGCAAAATTTCGAAAAGCTGTTAGCTTCGTCTTGTCTGACCGTCCGTATGTCCGCATAGAACAACAGGGCTTTCACTGGACGGATTTCCATAAAATTTGATATTTCAGCATTTTTTTCGAAAATATGTTGAGAAAAGATAAGTCTCATTAAAATCGGAAAAGAATAACAGGTACTTTACATGCAGACCAACATACACGCTTTTGTTAACATCTCGCTCAATTCTTTTTAGAATCAGAAATATTTCAGACAAACGTTGTAGAGACAATCAAAAGATACATTTTATGTCCGATAACTTTTTTTCGAAAATTCTTGCCGTTTGTAAGACAATGTTTAAAAATATTGTATAGCCGGGTAAATCACAGATGACAATATAGCGCATGTGCAATACATGCTGGATACCTAAGGCTACAGACACACATTCAGAATATGCAATACTTATTGTTTTTTCACTACAACAATGGCTAAACACTTGTCTCAGTGTTACCTTATAGTACACTGCCTGTCTTGCTGCGACAAAGTTTTGTTTTGAAAAAAACTTCAATGACCTTTATTCGCTATGGTCTGATGTATGATTCTGGAATTGGGGAAAGAAAGAAACCGGATAGCTAGGTTTTCCGGATTTTATGTACGAACTGTACAACATGGAAATTTCATACAGTCTTAAAACTCTTTTTCGGTTTGAAGCAAACAATGGCCTTTTTATTTGATACTTAAATTTCCTGAGAAATTTTCCTTATTTATACTAGTTTACTGATACACATAATTTGTTGAGAAAGACGAGCCGGCGTATGGGAAAAAGAATCCATCACCCGCTACATTAGTAGCTCGTAAATTGTCGGAATAAAGACCTGCACCACGAATTGCTAAATACCCTATGCTTCGTCGTGCCAGAGAATTTCCAAGTCAGAATAAGTACACATAAATCTCTGAGGAACGATGCGGCAAAGTTGAAGGCAGCAACGCCTCGACTGGGACCGCGTCTCAAGCAAGCTCTGATGTAGTCCATCTACGCGTAACGTAGATAGGTCAGTGTTGCAACTGGTGGTTGGCATAACAGAGTGTTGTACTGCACTGAACGACTGGAGGTTGTGGCAGGAATTTAGGGTAAAATATTATTTAAATTAACGCAAAAATATTAGTAATATTCCAGTTGTGTAGACGACAGAAATTTATGTCTTCTATATTTTCAAAATAGAACAACTACTTTGCTGGAGGACATTTATTCTTTACAACTCTGCAATAAGTTTGGCGAACTCGAAGTAGAATCAAGAATGAATGAACAGTATTCTTCACTATATAGCTGTAAGTTCAAAATCTGAACGTATCAGTGAATATAAACCTGAAATTTGTTGGGAGTGTTTTTATTTGAGACCAAAGACCCGCATGCAGAACACACCTTGAAAAAATTCAATATTTGTGTGTCGTATTTACTTGCAATCTGACTACGGATTAACAATCGAAAATTCAAGACTTCTAAGCTGTTATGCCATGTCCACTCGTAAATAGTTACAGATGTTTCGGAGAAACATACTTCCTCTATCTTAAGGGCCTACCAATTATTGGTTTGCTAGACCCTGATGATGTAGGCACTCCGTTCCTCCGAAACGTCCGTAACTACCTAATTGTCCAAGAGACGTTACACCCACGACGTATTTTGTGTTGGTACTTACTTAATGTTCCCTTCTACGACCTGGAAAGTCGGCAGCTACCTACCCGGCTAGAAGTTTTCGTAACCTGGATGACTATAACATGAATCTCCACTATCCTGAAATAGGCAAGTTGAACTACTTTTTATTTTGACCTTTTCCACCAACTCACTGTAAGTGTGTTGGATTACTGTCGCATCTGATCGCACTCAGACACACCACACTGGGTGGGACTCCTCTGAAGGAGGGATCGGCCTGTCGCAGAGATCTATGCCTGACAACATACAACACTCACAAGAGACAGACATCAATACCTAAGGCGGGATTCGAACCCGCAATCCCAGCAAACAAGTGGCCTTACACCGCGCGGCCACCGGGATCAAGAACAAGTTTAAAAGTGACATAAAAAGGCAGTCTTCCCTTGATGCCATTAAGACACAGAGAGAAGAGAGGTATAGCTCCACTCACTTTTAACCTCGCCAATAGAGTGAGGTGAGTGGTTAATCACACATCCGACAGCTTTATCCCTGGGTAAGAACCCCAGGATCCACTGAATAGGATGCTGGGTGGGGCCCAAAAACATTATGGAAGTTTTGGAGAAGAGAAAACTGATTCAGTACTGAAGGAGTAGAGACGAGAAATTATATCATTCATTGGCGACAACAGTGTCACAACTCAAAATGTGTGATTTTTAGGAGAGACTTTTAAAGGTTTGAAGTGCTACACTTTTCTATGAGTGCAAGGACGACACAACTGCTCTCCAGCGAGTTTTGCAAACTGCGTTATGACACTATACCTGTTATACCTGTCAAAAGTGCATCTGCAAACGTTTTTTTTATACGAATAACTCAAAAATGCCAAATTTTGATTTGTGGCACTCTTGTCGCAAATGAGAGATATGTATCCTGCTTATGTGCATAAATGTATGCAAGCATTGTGTCTAGTCAAATGAGGCGCAATTACTAACAATTTTTTTCAGGAACGAAGAGATTTTCAACACAACTGCAAATGATACCGAGATACATTACGTCGCAAAAACACATTCGCAGCGCGAACGTATTTATTCTGGGGCAACACACATATACACAGTTACAGAGATGAACTTAACTTGAATTGTTTTTCATCACTCCCACGGTACAAACTTTACGTTGTGAACCCCCACAACTACCGTACAGTTCTCCGCTAAGATACCAAATGCCGGCTGGATGACACAAAGTTTTAAGGTACCGGAAGCTACCATCTTGCTTCAAAATCACGATGTGAGGCCATATTTCGAGACAAGGAAAGCAATTACGAAGGGTCGCTCCAAGCGAGATACGTCGTAGTTAAATTCAGGGCCTTTCCTTAGCTAACACTAACGAATTTCCAAGCTATGCAATTCTCGAAGATTTTTGCTGCAGGCAAAGGTACAATGTGACCAGAAAACTTGGCTACTTCATTTTCTGTGAACTTCCAAGAGCTCTTGAGCGAACACAACTTCATTATCAAGCCAAATTCAAGACTCTATACGAAGGAACGTCGACGTTTAAGCCGTCCTTATAAACCCAACTAACTTAGTGCCTGCGGAGGTATTTACCTCGAGTCGAACCAATTCCAAGACAATGAAGCTTCGAGTGTATAATGAACACTGCACAGGACGCAAAATCAATCTCCTCTCCCGCTGATTACACAACGAACTGTGCAGTGCTGACTACGGCTTGAGCCTCTCTTCTGACACGCGTCTTCCCCACCAGCTGAAGTTATGGCAATATGAAGGAGATGACACAACAACAACAAAACGAATAATAATAATAATAATAATAATAATAACAAAACAGAACACAGCCAAACTGGGCACTGCACGCATATTACGGAAAGTTAAAAGTAAAAATATTCAACACAGGAAATAACGTTACATGTACCAAAAGCTGTAACAGCAGAATAGCTGTAACAGTGTAAGCCTACAACCCAGCAATTTGGTTTACTTCAGATATATAGCTTTAAACATCCTGCATAAATGTGATAAATAATAATAATAATAATAATCTTCATCATCTTTATCGGTCCACTGTCGAGGTAAACTCGAAAGCACTCTCGGCTGTACCAGGTCCGATGTTGAGTTCAAATCGAAAATTATTTTACAATGTTTTATGTTGGTTTTCCCTTACTGGTTTATTAGATTGTATGGAAAATTAATTTCGACCAGACCGCTGGGAGTACACAAGCATAATTTGGACTGTAAAGTGTCAGTACCAATGTATGACGACTATGTATCAGAACTCTTGTTGAGCAAATGCTATAAAATCCCTCACCTCTATGCAACCGGACGACTCCCAAGAACCAATCGCTAGTGCCAATCCTGTGCTCGATGAAACCAACCCACATTCTGCTTCTTTAAAATTTATTTAATATTATCCTCAAAACTACACACAGACATCCCAAGTGGTATACGTGAGGATAACCAAGGAGATGCACACTTTTTTTCATTAACTTATTCCAATTAAACTACCCCCTATATGTTTCGAACAAATAATTGTTCATCATCAGGAAGTTATTTCTGTACACGCAGCATAGAGTATTTATCTAGCCGCTAACACCGTGTTAGCGGCTAGACACCCATAGATGCATCATAAAATACTGTATGCTGCGTGTACACAAATAACCTCCTGATGATGAACAATTATTTGTTCGAAACATATAGAGGGTAGTTGGAGTTGTATCCGCGTTGCAGGCTGAAGCCTGCAACGCGGATACCATTCCATCCCAACCACACCGAAACTCCAACACGCGTCGAACTAAGAACAATACGACCAATGTGGTAATTCAACAGAATAGTCGCAAGCTCCTGATGATGGATATATTAATGTCCGAAATATGCTGAGCACTTAAGTGAAATAAAATAGCAAATGACAACAAGTTGGTCTTTTATTCTTCAACTATCGCAATGATGCACGGTCCAATAAATATAACACAGAGGGTAGTTTAATTGGAATAAATTATGAGAAAAAGTGTTCATAACGTTGGTTATTCTCACGTATTTGTATCACGATGCACAGTTCAGAGAATCTAAAGCATCCCAAGTAGCGTCTTCCTTTTTGGAATTCCAATTATACGCATTGATTTACGTTAAAAATCTGTCTTCTGTAAACGGTACAAAACATCAGTACTATTAGCCTACTGATAGTCTATAATGTTACATATTCCATCTTATTCAAATTCTCTCCTCAGCAACCTATTCTCGTGCACAATCGTAAAAGGATAAGAAAACAAGATTCACATTCATGAGAAAAAAGGTGTAACGTACCTTTTGGTTTTCCTACAGGACCCGGAAACAGAGAATACTGAAAAGGATGTTAGCAAGAATTCCAGGATTTGATCTTCTATTTGTGTACGTAAACTTTTCCGTATTTGTTAATGCCGCCCTCAGATATTTTACTCCTGGCACATTCTGACGTATTCATTGGCTACATTCATATCACAATTTTGGGTTGGAACTTGATGAAGAGATACGTTTGTAGAGCATAATTAATATTTACATCTTGTCAAACATTTCTCAACATATTCTATGTTTGTTTTTGAAGATATTTATAAAAGTCTCAGGCTTCTCAAAATATTTAAGTTTAATCTCGTTTTCAGACACCAACTCAAGCACGTGGTAAATCAAACAATATTCCCGACTTGAAAAGAAGGCCAGAAATGAAGATCGCAGAGAAGAAATGAGTAAAGAAATGACAGCACGAAATCTGGTAATGGGAAAGAAGGAAACCAGGAAAGGAAAATGTTCAAAAGTTGTTCTGAGGAACGTTTTCAAGAAAGAGGGCGTGACTCCATTCAATAGCAGAGTGAGACAGATGGACATGAGCGATTATATTGACATCATCTCATTTCCGACTGACAGATGGTGTTTCCTCCGCCCCCACCATAGCTTATTCTGCTGATTTAATTAGATTCTACCTACGTCGAAGAGCATTCCACAATCCTGATGTTCCAAGATACATAAAGGCTCCATTTTAACACTGAATTAACATTGTTGCTTATGTTTAAATTACAAAGGAGACAATTTGGACAGGACGACTTCCAGTGAAGGCACCTTATTATAGCCCGGAAATGGAAGGCGAATTGGAAGACCAATAAAAAATTATATGACCAGTTTCTTTCCTCAGAAAGCCTTGTTCCAGCAGAAAGAAAGAAATCGGCCATACGTGTGATGTCATAGAGGTTAAGGTAAAGGCGCCCCTTTAATCAATTCAGCACCACGCCACGAAGATTCACGAGTGTGTGGAGGTACAGCCCTAAGCACTCTTAACCTCGACCTCTAGTCCCGGAGAACGCCATCTCTCGTCACGGGCTCATTACACGCTGGGTTACGTGGCTCCAGAGACTGTCTGGACGTTGCAGAACAGAGGAAAATCGCTCAGTACTCGCCGTAATAGAACCCCGATTCCCAGATCGTCCAAGCCTCTAGCCTAATCAGGATAACAACTGGTCTATACCTTCCCAGCGCAAGCTGCTGTATTCTGTGCTTGTCACTCCTGCAGCCTCACGTCTGGGTACACTCGTTCCAAGCACGCTATTTCTTTCTCTCTGCGCAGATTACAGCTTAAGAATAAAAGAAGAATGAATTAATCTTAATATTCAGTCAAACAACAAAAATTAAAAAGTAATTTACTTCAATTAAATACATTAAAGTATTTTAAATACATGATTCCACCTGTAACTTCAGGCTAAAACATGCAGTATTTGAGGCATTCACAGTACCAAACAACACTTTCAATACGCTCATTTGTTTCAAGCGTGAGAGAGAGAAGTTAAAGAAGAACGTACATCACTGCTATCTTGAGGATGAAAGAAAAGTTCCCTGGCCTCTTAGAAAATTACTGAGCCGATTTGAATGCAAAAACTCTCCTTCGAAAATGTGAATAACCGAAAGAAAGGAACAGTTTCCTGCAAACTGAGAGGATTATATTCTAGAACGGCAGTCCCTTCTTCCGTCATAATTAACTTCAAACATTTCTACGCAGGGAAATGTTTTTCGTCCCCTAATTAATAACTAAATATACTGAAATTCCCAAACAAATTCCAGGAAACGTCTGAAGGCGAAATAAATTACGAAACCACATCAACGGAACACATTGACATATCTGCTTTCTGCAAAGTAATAGAAACCCTTTGTGAACGTACTAGGCCTACCAAGGAACAGCGTTCATTTTGCAAACATATTTCATTAAAGTGCACACAGCCTGTTTCCATATCCTCTCTGTATTGTGTATTAATGAACTCACGATAACTTTCCTAATGGATCCACATCAGTTAACCAATTACGTTAGTCCCGATATTTGTTAAGGAACAATGTCAATGCAGGCGAGTTATTCTTAAGACAACAATCACTCGGATAGTCAGCATATCCCCTGACTTAGGCGTAACCCGAACTTTCAGTGCCGTGTCTAAAAGCGACATACATTTACCCTACCTAGGTCTGGTGAATCCGTCTCACACACACCCCTATTTATTCTAAGTACTGAAGGTAAAATTGTCCTCCATTTAATTAAGAACCTGGGGCACGCAGCTGGTTGAGGCACTGCGTTACAAGCCGGAAGGTTCGATTCCCGATGGTGTCATTGGAATTTTTCATTTACATAATCCTGCTGGCGGCACTATGGTTCTGGAGTTGACTCAGCCTCTAACAGAAATGAGTACAATGAATATTTCCTTCGGGGGGGGGGGGGGGGGGGGGGGGGGGGGGGGGGTGGAAACCC
>Ga0123355_10009962_pt1 | contig 14508 bp, 4 predicted proteins | sample TergutEmb28metaG_3_FD_89872 | JGI IMG/M metagenome (GOLD analysis project Ga0123355, IMG submission 89872) | Embiratermes neotenicus P1 segment gut microbial communities from Petit-Saut dam, French Guiana - Emb289 P1 | ecosystem: Host-associated > Arthropoda: Insects > Digestive system > Gut ...
CGTGCCAACCTAATTTTAGTTTTCTGTCCACCAAGATTTTACGAATTTCAGAATTCACCTCTATTACCAAGTTCTTGTGCTTTTTCCTGTCCTCAAACATGAATTTTGGTTTTATTTCATTTTATTTCAAATTCAATTCAGAATTGTGTACAACTATAGCTTGTGCCGTGTTCTCAGAAGTAATGTCTTCTGGTACATTAAACACAATTAGTCTGGGGTTTTTGAGTGTTGGCATGTAACTTTCAAGTTCTTCCCCGCATACTTCATTTATTTTCTTACAAACCTCTTCCAAATCATTCTTCTTTTCCGATTCAATTAGTAACTGGCCATTTCTCAGTGTTTTGAGGGCGCTGATACCTACTTTCATTTGAGCTGGATTCACTTTTGACTTAAGTAGGGTCCTGGTGTATTCTGCACTTTGATTACTTTTTGACTTAACAACTAATTTGTACATTTTATTATCATAAGGCACATTACCTCCTCTGTCTGCTAAAATGTCTGAGTAGCGTTTCCTCGTTCTGACACCAGAGGGAACAACGTTCTGGTCACTGTCCTTGGAGTTCACTGGAAAACCAAGAGGTGTCGCCTCCTTGTCCCCGCCACAGTTGATACCCACGCCAAGCTGTAATGCTCTGAGGGTGCTGTTCGTTTCTGCAGCTTTCATTTCCAGATTGACAATCAGTTTGTTTTTGTCTTCTGCTTCACACTTTAACTTTGCAAATTTGGTCCTAAGGTTACTCACGGCTTCAAGTATGCCCTTCTGTAAGTCGTTCCTCAGATTCCTACTCTTTTCCGTCACACTTACTAAAACATTCAGAGCGTCTTCGACCGCATCCTCACTACCTCACACCATCTTGGGCTCCTCCCAAATATGTCTTGGAGTTCAAGCGTCATGTGCAAGTGACTGGAGATGGACATGAATGTTTCTGAAGTGGTGGCTGTTCACAAGACACGACATTTCACATTAGTGTAAGTGTAAATACCCATAACAGCATCATATGAAGTACTGAAAACTCCCATGTCTTATGAATCTGAAGTGTCGAGTCCAAAAGTATTGCGGGAAACACTGCAAGGTGTAACAGCTGTTTATTTTATTTTATTTTTTTGCTGAGAAGACATTGTGAGGGGCACCATACCAGGACTTGCTTCACCATTTTAGTGTGTCACAGCTGGAACCGGAAGACATGAATATAGTCACTTTCCAGCATAATGGAGCACTGCCAAAGAGGTCATATTAGAAGGATGTGATTACATTGATGAAACATGCACTGACAACTGGTGTTGTTGCTGAACAGAAACACTGTAAAGAATGCCATTAACATTCTTGGAAAGCACACCAGATATCTTTATCAACATGTGGAAAAATCTGACCTGGCATTATGAAGTGTGCTGTGGCTACCAGGTGGAATGAGGGGTGGATATGTTGATCAAGAGGGAGCCTACTCACAACCTCCAAACTCTGCAAATTGTGCCAAACACTGAGCTATAGGGGTAACACTTGCTGTTACAGGGCATGTTATTTTTTTTATCCCCCAGTGGCACACATTGTATATTACCACAACTTTGGGTTGGCAGTTCAAAGTCAGTTGTTTATGTAGAATAGTATTTATTTCAGGTCTTGTGTTTTAATTATGTACACTTTACTTCTTTCAGGGGTTGAATGGTGCTACCACCGTTGCTGGTACTGTTATTGTATCACATGCAGTTGGGATTAAAGTATTTGTCACAGGTGATATTTAATACTTTTTATTAGGTTTGTAGATATGGTTGCATTATATGCATTTTAAACTTTTCATGATGAAATCCATTCTGGATAAAGTCTGCATTATTTTTCATCCAAGTGGTTGAAATCATGTGTAGACTGGGTTCTGTCACAGAAGTCAGGAGTCCCAGACAGAGATAACAGTTTCTTATGTTAACCAAAATTGTAAACGTAGAATACCGTATTATTGTTACACATGAACCTCTTAATTAAACCACTTGTCAGTGAAGATTTTAACATTACTTTTTGTATACTTTTACTTCTGCCAGCACTAATGGAAGAATGTGCTTGAAAACTGGATGAAACTCTTGTCATACTAGTAAAAGGAGTGTGCATGTGTGTGTAACTGAATACATAGCATTCAAGAAAACATGCTTGGCACTCTGCAGTCAGGAATTGAGTCAGCACTGGGAGTTAAGAAGAGGAGAACAAAATGTGTTTTCCTAGAACAGGACTGATGCTAAATAGCATCCTCCATTGATACTGCAGCTTTAGACAGCTTATGGTCCATCCATGTTAGCAGGAAGAGGGTTAAGGAATATTAAAACTGTGAGCTTGATTGTTGTCTTTCACCTGTACTCTTTCTGTTGTCATGGCCTTTTTCTGTACTCTGTCTGCAGTCGTCATTTAAGATTATGCCTGACAGTTTTGAATGACACAGCTCCATTGTAGGTGGCCTAGGAGGGGTGCATCGGGGTGGCGAGACAACAATGGATGTAAGTGCAGACCTCACAGAGTTGGGACGGAACCCAGTAGCTGTGGTGTCTAGTGGAGTGAAATCTATTCTGGACATTGAGAAAACACTAGAGTACCTTGTAAGTTATAGACAGTTAAACTTGGAGGGCCACTTGATGCTTAAGCATGAGCCCAGAGTCTAGAGATGTCAGTCTGTTGAGTAAATATATGCATCTCTGGTCACCAGATGTAAGAAGTACAAGAATGAAACCGATCCAGATATTACGTTAAGACTAGTAGTTCAAAATTTTTGATAAAGTAAAAATAGTGTGAGAAATGTACAAGTTCTTTATTTTCAGGTAACTAGTGTATGTAAATCTTCTGCAAGAAATTATGTGAATATTAAGAAACACCTTTATTTAAACTGTTTCTTAATGATTTATCACATTTAAATATCTGTATAAATCATGTACACTCTTTTCTAGTACAAGGCCTTGTTTTACACCCTAGTTGTGTTCCTGAAAAAGTGAGCATGTATAAAAAAGGCATATATAAAAAATTAAGGAAAAAATGCTTATATAAATGGAAATAAATAATCAAAGAGTGTTAAACCAAAAATGAGAGGAAATAAATTAAGAAGTAGTGTAAACTGATTGGCAGGGGTATTAAAGCAAAAAGGCATAAAGCAAGGCTTTGGAGTATTTTGATTTGCAGACATTTGGAGTCAATAAAGTAATGCATTTTCATATAAAATGTGTTCCATACTGCAAATTGTTTCATTATTTGTGCCACATTTTTGTGCCAGTCTTTGGTAACTGCTTTATCTACAGAAGAACATTCACCATTAATTTGTAGTGATGCCTTGTTATGATACATGCCGTTGTGGTCGCCTGTTTCATAATTTAAAGTCAATTCCAGTTTTTAGTGTAGTGTTGCTGTTCTCCTGGCATGCATGGCCATCAATAAGAGCAAAAGCATGGCGATATCATATGCTTGGTTTTTCTAAACTGAAAACTTTGCTCCTGCAAATAACTTGTTGGGGTTTCTTCAGTCACATTCCAATTTTCTTTACATATATTGACAGTTTTGACTGAGGAACTCTGCTTCAGCAGCTTTCATCATTTTAGGTTGTTCCTTCAGATTGTCTGTAGTTGTGAGTGAATGCTTCAATTCAAATATTTTTAAATGTGTTGTAGGAAACGCAAGGTGTTTGTGTAGTAACATATGGTCAGAACAAGAATTTCCCCTCATTCTACACACCTTGTAGTGGTCTGGAGGCTCCATATAATGTTCAAACACCTGCTGAGGCAGCCATGTTGATTGAAAAGCTGTTGCAGCTCCATCTCAATTCCGGCATACTGCTGGCAGTTCCCATTCCAGAAGCGGAGGCTGTGGAAAGTAAGCAAAGCTTTATTGCCACCTTGCCAATATTCTGACAAAGGGAGCTCATGAATCATGTGTATGACTGTAAAACCAGATGATGATTTATACTGTGTATATAACTTTAAGTTAACATCACACACTTCACAACATGGTAAGTCACAATGTTATTTTTATGTTCCTGTGACCGTGCATCGTGAGCAAAGCGTGAAGAAAGAATACCGACAAGATGCAACAATATAGATGATTTATTGTCAATTTCAGATGTTGATTATTGACTACAGTCTCGACATGTTTCGGGCATCTTTATGCCAATCATCAGGAGAAAAGACCACGTGTTACTGCATATGGGCATAAAGATGCCCGAAACATGTTGAGACTGTAGTCAATAATCAACATCTGAAATTGACAATAAATCATCTATATTGTTGCATCTTGTTGGTATTCTTTCTTCACACAATGTTATTATTTGTCTGGTCCCTCCAGATATAGTATTGACCTTCCAGTCCTCTGCCACACAGGCAAGAACAGAGTCCATTTCAAAGGTGGGGGCACCCCCATAGGGCAGCTCTGTAACCCCAAGTGATAGGGTGATCATGAGAATGCTGGTTTGCAGGAGGACCTAGATCTTAACATGTGCTCCAAATCTTAGAGATGGGAGAGGGGGGAGGAGTTTTCACATTCTCAAAGTTTTATCTTTGATACAGGTGAAGGCCAGCAGGAAAATAACATACTCAGAGATATGGACAGCCATCGAACTACAACTCTCTGAATAAAATCTGCCACTTTTCACTCCTTACTATTTCATGTTTTATTCAGAAGGAGACTTATGAAGAAACTTCATTTATAATATTATCTTTTATGTGTCTCGCAATAGTCATGATTAATCCCGTTCTCATAAAGTGTCACCTTAGTCTGCTTGCCTCATAATAGGATGCTAAAAAGAATTATGTTTTATACAGTGCGTTTGGAAAGTCGCTGTGCACTTAGACTACGTTAGAGTCCAGTTGAAATGTGATGGCACGCAGTGACACACGAGAGGGGAAGTTTGGAAAGTCGCTGTGCACTTATAAAAGGTGTTGGAAGTGATGTTCACAAGTGTCTATACAGGCCTGAACTTGTTTAATTTTATTCGCAAACACTTTCTGCATATCTGCTTGTGCCTAAGTGCACAGCGACTTTCTGAACGCACAGTATTTATTCAATTTTCATAATCTGCTCATTCTTTATAATACATTTTTCTTGTCTTTCATTTCTGATACTTGTTTAATGGAATAATTATTTTAGGTTGTGAAATAAAGAAAGCCATCGACACAGCAGTAAAGGAAGCAGAAGACTGTGGTATCACGGGAAAGGAAGTGACTCCCTTTATTCTGAATCGAGTGATCAGTCTTACAGGAGGCAGATCGCTTGAATCAAGTATCCTTTAATACTGAATACTATAGGGGAGATCATCAAAGAATTACTTCTATTTTGGAGACAGGCTGTCTGGTTATAATCTAATAAAATTACATTCTCTTAATAAAGTCAGTTTACAGAGACTTCTGGTTGTAATACCTATATACATTACACACATTTAATAAACTCCAATAATTTTGATTCCCTGTACTTGGAAGTTATATTGTTATGTGCTGCATCAAGTTTGTGACTCTGTAGATGCCTTCAATGGTAAGAGCTTTTCCTTGTGCAGTAAATTTTCTGTGAAAGTGAACTGCTGAAAAGGGAATCTTCCACGACAATACTGTTTGAGTGTTAATGTTGCTTCTTACTTATCTCTTCCAGATTTAGTTACAAACTGGACTGAAATTTAAAATGGTTTCTTAAGGTGCAGTCTAATTTTCACAATACCATTTGAATTCTTAACTGAAATTTGTTGTCCTCTGACTATACTTTTTAAACGTCTGATTGTATATTTAGCCCACCAGCATCTATAATTCATTTGTTTCTTTAACACTGTTGCAGACATTGCTCTAATTAAGAATAATGCTAAAGTTGGAGCACAAGTTGCAGTTGAGTTGGCAAATATACAAATGATTCCTTCAAAGTAAGTTCTTCCTGGTGTTTGACATACCTTAGAATGTGGAATATAAATTTAAAACTCCACAACATTGGTATCTCATCAAAACTGAAACAGATCTAGGCGCCCTTATTCGAATTTCCTCAGTTGATTTTTCTAACTAATATATTTTTCAACTGTACCTTAACTGTGCTCTGGGTAATAAGAGATTGAAAATTACAAAGATGATTTGCACATACACACACTGTATGTATTGTGTCAGAAACTGGAACTTCTTTAAGCTAGTATAAAATATTTCCTTTAATCTTGTGTCAAGTTGCATTTAGTACAAACAGTAGTTATGGCTGTTGTCTATTTTAACATTCTTTCCTACAAATCCTGTGTTGTCAGTGTAAGATAAAAGTATGTGCAGTAAGAGTTTTGCAAATGCATTATATTCAAAATGAAAGAAAATTGCCAGTCAAACCCAAGAAAACTTTGAACATAATTTATCAAAAGCAAATAATGTTATTTTACTGATAGCTGAAACACTCAGTTAACAGAATATATTAAATGGCATCATACACATAAGTGAGTAAGAACAGGCTACACTAATGTACCTATGATAACTCAATTATGTTGTATGACACAGTTTGTAACTTTTGTCACGTTTTTAGTGGCCGTTTCTTTTGCGGAGAGCAATTCTACATGAAATTCCAGCATGCTGAAAGGTTTTTAGAGACGTGAATTTAACAGTATGCACAGAAACTGACCACGAAGGTGGGAGTTCTTGTAAACAAGAAGCAGTCTCTTAATATAAATGTACAGATGTGACAGCATTACAGCAGGAAAGAAAGTAATACTGGCAGGGATGTTCATACACTTCCATTATACAGAGTAGTGCTTGAAATAGTAGCCTGGTCTTAGTGTCAGTGTCAGTAAGAGTACAAATGGGTTTCTTGGTTTCTGTGCATTGCTGACAGAAATCGTAGAACACCACTTTGTCAACAATTGCTGATTTGTGTTTTGCCAGCTGCCCAGGGGGCTTTCATGATCATGTGACTATGCAACTACTACTAAAATTAAAGTGTGAGCCAGGTAGCTCAGTCAGTATAGTGACTGACTACGGGTTGGACGGTCCGGGATTAAATCCCGGTGGCGACGAGATTTTCCACCCATCCAGACTGACCCTGGGGCCCACCAAGCCTCCTGTAAAATGGGTACCGGGTCTTTCCCGGGGTGAAGTGCGGCCGGGGCATGCTGCTGACCACTCATCCCCTTCTAGTGCCGCAGTCATGGAGGAGTAGAGCTATACCTCTACCCACCCTCTGGGCCACACCGGGTCCATAACAGGATCATTTTACCTTTTACTAAAATTAAAGTGGCGCTACTTATTTGTGCGACATTCTCTACAAGTGCATTTAACATCTGGCTTGTTGATGTGAATTTGTTCAGAGGTATGATAATGTCTTCAGCTATTTGTGCTTACATAAAATTGACTTTTATTTGGACTGTGGTCTGTATGTGAAGAATAAAAAAAAGTTCCTTGTGTGCCTTTCAGACAACTTCATTTTTAAAAAAGGAGAGAAAGTAACTGCATATTTTGACTAACCCATTATAACAATTAACCCTTTAAAGCAAAGGTGCACAAATTTCCAGAACTCTAGAAGCCAACTTCAAATTCTAAGTGCCAGAAGGGTGACATGATGCAAGTTCCATACTGAGAACCAACAGATATTACATGCCACTGTACAAAATGTAGTTGCCATGGTGATGTACCTGGGATTAGTGCATCTCTGCTTCAGAGCATAGCAATAATTATCAACTTCTTTAACATTTTAAAAACTCTGCATTTTTCCACACATTGTATTTAAGGGTTTCATATGATTATCAAAATAAACAGTGATTTCTTCCTCGAAGAGCAGGTTTTTTTAAAGCAGGAATCAGTTTTTAAATGTTGCATTACATGCCATATGTGGTTAAGTAAAACTTGCTTTTCCACTGCTACTAGTAAATTAATTTTATGATATTCATGGAATTACTGCTTGTCTGTTGCCAAACTGAAAATTTCCAGTTGCAGTAAAGTATAATTTCTTACCTGACTAGTATGAAAAGCACACAAAATGCACACTGTCCCTTTTTCCTTATACATTTCCATCTCTACTGGTCTACACTGGCCATTGCATAAATTGTTTGTGATATATTTAAATTAAACTGAAAAGATAGGAGTATATCATAGCAAATGTAAAATAAACTGGAAGAATATCTGGCAATAATTATATGATATCACTGATGTTGGTTACCAACATATAGACAACAAACTGTAATCCCTATAAATCTCAGACTTTCAATTGTCACGCAACCAACCTGCCCTGATTAGGGCCTTTTGAGAGTTTGTTGTTTAGTTGAACCATATATTTAAATTGCAACCTTCTTTTGGGTAATATGGGCAAAAAGAATTATATCAACTACTATGTGTTAATAGTCTTCAGTGTTTCTTGCCAAAGGAGACATTTTTGGCTTTCTGTTCTTTTTGAGAGGACAGACAAACCAATAAATTCTAATGCCTGATGGTTATTCCAGGACTGACAGACAGCTATTAAGTCATCATTTAGTTTCCCTGACTTGAACATCAGTGCAGTATGTGTCTTCACAATTCTGCAAATTCTTTAATACCTTTTTTACTACACAGTTTGTCCACTATTTTATATAAAATATTCTGTTCTGCATACAAACTTAAATGTTTATTTAGGTGAGTGAAAATGCCTTATCTCTTCCTATTATTATAAAAATATATAAAACAGTTATTTCTTTCTGATCCAATCAGACATGCATCATCTGAAGGTGTTTGTCAGCCACTGCAAGCCATATCAAGTGAGCAAAGTGCAGCAAAATCACCATCGGTAAGTTTTACAGAACCTATGAATATACCAGGGTGATTTTTTTTTTTATCAAACTTTTGTGGCATTTTGTCCTATAAAGATATTCCTCAAGGATAGTTTTGAGCATTAAGCCACATGCCACTGATGATTTGAAAGAGGCACTACAGGAAGAAATGTTCCGTCTCCACAGAAATATTGCAAGTTGTATTATGGAATCTCATCATTTAATTTTGTCATGTCATCTCACAAAGAGCACTGAACATGGTGCACATCAAAGAGTGTGTTTCTATTTGCACAGTCATTTTAAATTAAAAAATAATGAGGTATGTACCTGCTGTTTTATTGCTACATGAACAAAAAATCACCCTGTTCAAATGTACTGTGTTACACATTCAGATTTGATGGGTTTTGTTTTATGCATGTAAGTGTTCATATTGTTTTTAATTTTATTTATTTAACTTTGGTCAGTTTTGTTTTTTTATATTTGATATTTTTTCCCCCCAATGTTAATGTAGGCAGTCGTTTATTTGTAAGTAATAAATTTTGTTCCAGTTTTTATTTCTGATTTTTTGTTTTTTATACACTTTGTTTTCAATATATGCATGTGATTATCTGTGAAGATTGTATGTACTGTGTACTACCCAGAAAGAAAAGAATGTTAGTATTTAATCACACTCACAATTCCCATTTGAGGTTTATATCTAATAAAAGAAAATCTGAGAACCCCTACAGAATGTCCAGCAATCCACTTGTAACAGGGCCAAAACCACCAGGTTTTATTTTTGTCACACTTAGTACAGTAGACTTAGGCTCACTGGATCTTTTCAAGTATCAAGGCAAACTTGTATTTGTATCTTCTTAGTATTTTCACAGAATACAGCTGATATGTAGCTCTTATAGCAATGTTACCTTGTTGTGTGATTCACTACAGTTAAGTTGTTAGTTGCTATGACAAATGATTGTTTCCGAGCCTGCAAGGTTGGGGACCTTTGAATTTCAGAATCTTTGAACAAAAAGTTTAATCATTTGATTGCCAAGATTCAGTCAATCCTTGTACAAAGTTGAGTGTGAAAAAAGGAGACCTTTGCTGTAACATGATGCTTGAAGTTGGGAACCGTCCCCATTTCATGAGAACAGATGCCATGTATTATATCTCATACACCTGCATAATACTGATTATTAAAAAAAATAATACATTTATTGACTGCAGAGGTTGTGAATATCTTAGTAATGCAAGGGGACAGACAAGAAAAAAATCATAATTTCAACATAGTACTGTCATAACATCTGCTGAGAGTGACTGATGAAAAACACAAGGCTGGAGTCAGGTTAGCTGGTTGATTAACAGAGATTACAGGCAATTACCCCCTAAATATATTCATACATATCATCATTGTTGTCCACTAGACTAGTCACGTTTTACCAGACTGCTGACAACTAATGTGGCAGTTTATATCCCCATCATGCCAAAACAACTGTTAAAGTCTATATATTTTTTTAATTAAGTTCCATTCCATTGATCCCATTTTTATAAAACTTCCTGTCCTAAACTGTCCTTTTTTGGAATATACATACATCTTTGATGTAAATTAAAAGCAGAATTTTGGAATGTGATACTTGGAAGTTCTCACAGCAGAGACTGACCATTACCAATAACTGAACAATTAATTACAAGGAATTAAATTTTAGGAACATCTTTAGGTTGGGTGTGGAATTTAAAGAGAGTAACTCAGATGAAGGATAAAGTTATAAGAAAGTCAGTTGCTGATATGTGGAAAGTGTGTCTACCTTTTAACGTTTATCTTGGGCAGCAAGTTCCATTTTAAATAGATTTGTTTGTTCGTCAGCATCATATGGAATTAGAAATACTGGACAGAGAATTATATACAAAAAATCCAGCTGAGCAACAGTCTCCAATTTAGCAATATTGGAAGACAGCTGTGCTTTCAAGTTTCTACAAAACTGGTGACTCCAAGGGTCTCGCTATATATATAAATAAAAGGCATGTATAATACGTATAACCTAGCCTTCTTATCTACATGATCACGAGAGAGCTGTCAACTGACATGGGCAGAAAATGTAAAATTGCCATTTACAGACATGTGGATGAATACTGATTTTAAATTATGAAATGAATTTTATTCTTAACCTCTCATATGAACTAAATCATGCCCATGAGGATGGCAGTTTTACTAAGTCAAACATAGCACAAAGTACAAACTGTCGAGGGGAATTTCACAATACAATTTGTTTTAATGTTGCATTTGACGGTTTTAATACTTTCTGTTCGAATTTACTCCAACTGTTACATCATGGGTGGTCTACTTTATTAAGAGGAGTGTTATACAAAATGAATATTTACTATTATGCAATGAAATTGAAGCACAGTTTTCCATTTCATTCAGTCGCCATACAGCACAGGTTACTTCTGGTGTAGTAATGACCTGTTATTTTGTATGGAGGCAAACCTAGCAGTGTACAGTCTCGAGAGACAGGTCTGCCATACAGAAACATTGCGAATACCAAGAGTTTGACAGATAAATTACGTAACATTGGCTCTACGAACAGCATCAACAACGGGTTGAGTGCGGATGCCTTACCTTTACTTCATAATTCTGTCTTAAGTGTGTACATTCTGCTCCTTGACGCAGTTTCAGTTTCAAAAAGCCAACACGGATATAACAGTAAAGGTTTCGCGGCAAAGTCCGGTTAAATATTTTTTTCTCCCATTTGAAGTGTACTCTTTTCGGCCGCCGCACTGTCGAAATTTAACTGCACTCTACAGTGCATATTGAGCTGCTTACTTTCTAGACACATGTCTGTTATATATTAACAACACAAATGCCGTAACGTACTACCGTTCTACCTTCGTTTTACACCCAATCACAGCTGACGTGCATGTAACAAGTGTTGCAGATTGTAATGGTGTGACATCTGGTGACATTTCTTGAAACCAAGTTTGAGTGAGGTTGATCCAAGTGTGTGTTCAAGGTTAAGTTTAGAAACGTGGACTATTTTGGATACAATGTGTTCTTCTTTAACCCGATTCCTTGTTCATCGACTTGTAAGTATTGCGTCAAGATGTCTGGCACTACGTAACGACGGGCATAGCATTACCGATTGTTAATAATCTCTGTTGTCAGTTCACCTATCGCCAGGACCCATTGCTCTTAACAGCATTATGATTTCTTTAAAGTTTCGCCAACAAAATTCTGTATGAATTTAGCATTTTCGCAGTCCAGCATTGCCTTGATTTCATTTCCCTAATGTCCCGGTGACGTAACATCCAGAGTTGCTCACAATTGTTGTTGTATGCCTTTAGGACTTCGAAGTTTGTGTGTGTGTCGTATAATGAGCATTTCATTAATGTATTCTTTTGATAATTTCATAATGAACCCCATTTCTGCCAGTGTTGTATTTACATTTTGAAACACTTTGAAACTATTTATTACCGTGATTTTGTTTCTTTCGCTTCATACTCTGTCCATACGTTTAACTTGGTCTAGACCAGTTGCTTTACCGGCCTGTATAAATTGTCAATGCTTGGCTTGATCATTGCACTGCTCTGTTGTATCACGGCGACCGGTACGTGTGCTTCAAAGTCCCTCTAGCAATCGTCGATAGTTATATATTGATTATTGACTTCACGGGGGATAGGAAGAGAGGTAAAGGCATTGTTCAAATGTAGACTGCACTAGTATCTCATCTGAAAACACAGGCACGTTTAGGTAAACGAATCAAATGCGGCTCTGCTTGACAAATACCTTCCTATTTCGTTTGGTACTCTGTAGGTGTGCATGTCAAATGTTTATGTAGCGCCATATGAACCGTCGAAAGGCAGTGGTATCAGTCTTTCAGGGAAACAGAATTAGGCGCGTATGCGGTATCGCAACATTGTGTTGGGAGAGGGTTTGAAATTGGCGAAAAACGACGCCTCTTTCGCTGCATGAACACCGAAATGTCGCCCAGAGCAAACAGCTTACAAATCTTATTTTGTTAGTAAGTTACAGAAATTCTATCCTGGCCCATAACTTAAAATGGAATTCAAAGAAGGATTTTTTAAAAGAATAAGTTGCATGCAGCGTCAATTAAAGTACACCAAATCATAGAACTACAACACACGAGGACCTAAATTTAATAAAAATCTTTATATATACACTTTTAAACTTATGCAAGTCTTATAATTTTATATTGTATATTTTATGTTTTAACATTCTGAAAAAAGTGACTGTACAAAAAGGGGCCCCCTTAGATTCTTATTGTACCTTCCTTTGTAAGGTTTGTGTATTGACCCGCCTGATGATGGCCTAAGTACAGGCCGAAGCATGTAGTATGCATGTAAAGGTAACTAACTAAATTAAAATAAACCCGTATCGTGTTTTAGACTGAATAAGTGTGGCTTGTGTAGTATTAAACACAACGGTATGGCTTCCATAAGGACAGGCCAGTAGATCTGCCAGTCCACTAGACGCCGACAACCGTTTGGTTATACTTGTACGCTACACAATTTGCTGTTACTGCATTTCATTCGGTGTCATTCTTCATCTGGTACAGTACCGAAGGATGAAGACTGGCGTCGCATGTCTTAATGGCGTGATGCTGAATTAAGGCTAGGGACACGTTTACCTTAAGAGTTGTTTGCAGTTTAATTTGATGGAAATCAGCGTACGAGGTTTGAGGTTCTCACAGCGGTGCTGATGATTCAAGTCTTTGACGGCGTGACGCCGTTTCGGCTGATTTACTGAATGGAAAGTCGAGTTGTATTAATCCTCGTATCGCACATTACTTAGAATTATGTGGTAACACAAGACGCAAATCGGACATGGACACCTCCTGGCGTGTTATCAGTTAAGTACCGAACTTCTCTAACGTATAAAAACCATAGAACCACATCTACTGTTACGTGACTTATCCTGTGCAGAAATGTAGCGCGAAGTAAGGCATTGTTATGAAGTCCCTGTAGACGCCATGAAGTTTTGTGGAGGCAGTGGAGGTATGGCTCCATTTATTCTTAACTTCAGCGCTACATGGAGGTAGCTGGTCAGTTTCACGCACCGACCGCTTTACGCTCGGGGCAAGAGGCCCCGATGCCCGCTGAATAAGTTGGGTGAGCGCCAGATGCACTCTGCACGTTTTGCAGAAGATAAATGCATATTTTTGTTTGGATTAGAATGACTTGTTTGTTTAATCGCCGGATGCAGTGGCCGCATTGTATAGGGCGATTGCTGTCTCCTACACTTTAAGACTGGAATCATGTCTTCGAATCGCATTCGCGTGGCGTCTGTCTGTTGGCCATTGTAACTTAGCCCTTATGACGGCCTATCAGTCGTCTTTTTCCGAACAGAACATAACGTTTCGGAAACTGTATCTCTTTCCTCCGTCAGGCAAAACTATCCGTTAACTGAACTGCTGTGGTTGCTTTTGCCAAAGGGTAGTACGTTGATGCTTTCAATTATTTAAAAGTTCTACATTGTCACTAACGCCACGGATTTCTGAGTTGGCAGAAGGTGAGATCTTTCAGCACGTTCATGTCTTCACGACCGCGTCATTTAGACAAGAATAACATTTCTTCATGTTGTTGCTTAGCAGCTTTAATCGTACGAAATACCGGGTGTATCAAAATGATTGAAGCGGTTTTGAAGTTGATTATATTCACAAGTGTGGTGAACAGAATTGTAAATACTAGTAGGAATGAAAGAGTAACTCAACAAGTTTATGACACATACCTACAAATGTTCGATGTTTGCACCCTTCGTCACACGGCACACATCGAGGCGATAGTCCAATTCCTGCCATACTCTGCTCAGCAAGTC
>Ga0123355_10009964_pt1 | contig 14507 bp, 6 predicted proteins | sample TergutEmb28metaG_3_FD_89872 | JGI IMG/M metagenome (GOLD analysis project Ga0123355, IMG submission 89872) | Embiratermes neotenicus P1 segment gut microbial communities from Petit-Saut dam, French Guiana - Emb289 P1 | ecosystem: Host-associated > Arthropoda: Insects > Digestive system > Gut ...
ACCATAATTGTAATTTTAGCCCAGCACTGTCTAAGGCTTCCTGATGATGGATCCTATGTGATCCGAAACATGTTGGGGCGCTTTTAAATATATTATAATTTTAATTGTATCTACGATTTATATATTACTGCATTAGTTGGATAATGGAGTGTTTAATTGCAGTTCCTCCACTTTCTCATCCTTCGCTTTCATGCTTTGTGCTGTTTATGCTGTGGATCGTATGAAACGCTTAACTACACTTACATACGCCCTTGCGAAAATTCAAGATCGCTATCGTTAGAGCGGTTTGTACAGTACCTACTGCTGCCACCTTACCCCCGTGAGACAACTCCCAGTACCTATTGAGTAGGGGGATAGTCTCCTATTCAACGGATACCAGGAGCTCTTTTCTAGGTGTAAAGCGGCCGGAGCGTCACCACCATGTAGTACTGAGGTTAAGAATGTGTGGAGCTGTCCCTCTACTTTCCATGTATGCCTTCATAGTGTAGACAGGGACTTTACCTTTCGCCCCCGTACGTCTTTTTGCCATATACATTTATTGTAAAAAATTATAAAAACCACTCCCACATGGGAAGTAAGGCTCAGTGTAATCTCAGTAAACACTGATTAAACTTACAAAAATTATGTTGCCCTTTCTGTAATAATTGGTGGAAAATTAGTGCCCATGGATTAAAATATCTGTATTTTAGATATCATACGGCAGCACATGTGACGTTATGTACCTTACGACGTGATGAAGGTTGTGTTGGTGTCTTCCACGAACTGGTTCGTACAATGAACTGTAACATATGTGTTGTGTTTCTGATGTGCTTGAACTGCGAGGTCCACAGGAAGTCGCCAACGTTTTGCATTGCTAGCAGCAGTTAACCTTGCAGTTTGCTATTCAACAGGCCATTGTTTTCACTGATTTGAATTCCTTGGACCTTGCAGTGTGAATGTTGCTATATTTAGCATGTTTTACAGCGTGTAATTAACCCGGTTGTAATTACATGGCATGTCTTGCATGTTTGCATTGCATCGTGTTTTTTTCTTTTTGTTTTCATGTTTATATTGTTAGTACGAGTTAACACTGGTAGCGTCTGACAGCCTGAATGAGAATCAGACGACGATTGTGATCCATGTGAATGACGTGAACGACCTTCCGCCCGTATTTAACTCCACTTTGTACACTGGAGTGATGGAGGAAGAGTTCGCTGGCCCACACCCATACCGACTGTTGCAGGTATAGTGCTTAGTGGTGGTGGGTTTCGGTATCATCCTGAACGGGAATCCCATTCTTTAGCTTACAAAGTTACGTAGAGAATCTAGGAAGTGTGTCATCCCCGTTGTGTGTATGAAACTTGGAAATGGTATATAGTCAAACACAACTGTATCACAAAAGGTGTATTTAGTGACTATAATGGGAAACTACATGTTTCGGCCTGTACTGGCCATCTTCAGGTTGTCTTAGGAGAACTTAAGATATTACTATAAGCATAGCGCGCTTGTAGTAAGATCTTAAGTTCTCCTAAGACAACCTGAAGATGGCCAGTACAGGCCGAAACATGTAGTTGCCCATTATAGTCACTAAATACACCTTTTGTGATACAGTTGTGTTTGACTATATGCCACTTTCAAGTTATGTAGAGAAGTTTACAGTCAGATTTACTGTAAGCATTGTTGTACTAATCAGCCAATCCGTAGTGTCTGTGTGTGTGACCAGCTGCTGTGTGAATCATTCGGTGCAGCGGTCAACTGCGTCTCTTTTCATCACTATAAGGAATTTCAGCTAATCCTTAAGCCATCCTCACAGCATTTCTTTCTTCTTCGTGCCACAGAGAAAGTTTGTTAAAGCACCAGTAGCGCTTCTGACTTTATTAGGGAGGTGTCTGGTTCGCCCCTCTGCTGGCCAATCGGCTGTACTGACAGTTCGTCCCTTGATTTCCTCAATCCCTCTGGAAAAATTCCGAGATACCACCTTAGGCCATGATCGTTTCCTTCCATATCCTTTCCAGTTCTTCATTGGCCGGTCTTAACATTAGATGCTGTGCAGTATCAGTTAATCAGACCGTCGTCAGTTAGACTACAAATCGATAAATTCGTCTAAAGTCTGATTATTTGTTCATCCTGCATGTGGTGGCTGATGTACTGAAGTACTGATGTACTGTCATTTGCGTAAATATTAGAAGAATTTATTTGACATAACACGGCAATTTTCTAATTCTACATAAGGCTAATTGCCACACAGTAAGTTCACGTCCTAAAATCACTATTAACGGAACAGGGGTGTATAAACTGTAATTTTGGGTTAACCTACTCTCTTTAGTAAGCAAAAAAAAATGCAATACTTTGTCATAAACATTATGGCTGTTTAGAAGTCTTCAGTATGTTTTCTTTTAACCCATATTTGCAAGAATTTAGCTGACTAAATTTGGTATTTCGCGTCAATATTTCCATGATAACATTGGATTCAGTTAGTGGAAAGTTACAAATTTTAGCTGTCAGTGACAACATATTTCGTTTACAGTATCACGCAAAAACAATGGTAGAATGTGAGAGGACAGTGTGAAAGCGAAGTACGTCGTTCGTAGCCTGGAGAGTCCTAAGGTATTCCACTAATGCCTGTTACAGTGTGTACGTGTACTTCTACAGAACATAGTATTACTTTTGAAATCTTCCCATATTTTGGACCTCTTTTATCATTTCTGAAACAAAGAAGGAAACACTTCAAACTCTTGTTACTGGCTGTACACTTTCCAGTACAATGTAACCTTATTCAGCCCTTAAGCACTCCTGTCATATGTAGCTGTTTGAATATTCATAATTTACGCTCGCTTTACTGCAGATTGCGGTGTTAGTTCTCAGAGTGTGCGCTGAGCTGCGCTGAATGATACTGCATGATACTGTGACGTTATTCAGGTTTGGCCAAACAAGTGCCTTACCTTTAGCAGAATGAGCTTCATGTGATCTGCAACGAACATACCAAAACACGGTAAGGAATTCTTATAATAAAACCAACGAGATGCACTAACTTTTCAAATTTATTTTTGGAATAAAACTCTACATGTTTCGGACAGTTTCTCTGTTCATCATCAGGAGTTTAGTACTGTACACACAGCAATGGTATATGTCATACAGGTTTTGCTGACTGCTTGCCAGTGGAATCGTCTAGCAAGCAGTCAGTAAAACCTGTATGACATATACCATTGCTGTGTGTATAGTTCTAAACTCCTGATGATGGACAGAGAAACTGTCCGAAACATATAGAGTTTTATTCCAAAAATAAATCTGAGAAATTAGTGCATCTCGTTGGTTTTATTACAAGAATATACCACGATGCACGGTCCTCTGAATGTCAAACACGGTAAGGAATGTCCGACAGAGTGTTCATCGACGCACGTGTGTAAACTGCCATTGCAGCACACGTAACCGTCAAATCGCTTCCTTAATGCTCCGTCTTAAGAACGCCTCGTGAGATGCCCACCGAACTCAACCAAGAGCATTTCAATACAGTAAAACCGAGAAGGCTGGATCAAACGCTAAAATTCTTTGGTTTTATTCGTGAGATTGACACCGATTCGATTTTCGTCCAGGACGCCGCATATACCACCCTGATGAGCTTGTCTTGATTATTCTCGACCCATCCAGGCAAATACCGGCACCGTACGTACGAATAGGCCACGATAACTACATTCCGCATCGTTTCCACTTCATTATCGGCCATCAGGTAATTATCCAACGCCGTACATGATTTGCTAAAAGCGTCATTGAGTAATCTTGGGACATATCCCTCGAGACAGAACTCTCAGTACCAGAACGATACGAGGCGCCGGGACTGGTCTGTGCTTAGTGACTGAGTAGAGTCGCGCAGTTACCGGATGCAATCGTGGTCTGTCTTACCCACAGTGTCTGCACTGACTTATCCATCCCAGGCACTACGCAGACCGATTTTTTGATGATCCTGTTTTCTCGAGTTTTGACAGGAACTTTGTGCTGCAACCACGAAACAAACTGAATTCCAACGACTGTTTCATGTGGCCTAGAACCTCCGACTCACGTAGTCACGTCAACTGACATGCTCCAGTTCTTCGGTATTGCCGGTTGTGTACGGAAGTGTGTTTGGTGGGTTGTGAGGTCCCATAGGTACTGAGAATGTACGCAGCCAGGTGGTGTACCAAAAGTGCACATAGCAGAGTTATTTCGCACATGAATTCCATGGACCATTGCAATAACACACGTGCACCACGGGTTAATTAGTACATCTGACGTAGTGCAGTTAGTCGGAACTGGAATCGTCCGTTTCATTTCCAAAATCCCCAAATGTGCCCTTGTTCGTGGTGACCAAATTAATGTAGCCCATTGCGTCGTTCCGCATGTAAAGTGGCCGTATAATGTATTTCAGCTGAATTTAACTACCAGTAATCGGCGTACAATTTATTTGGTCCTTCGCAACTGTACAGGAAAACTGCTATTGCAGGAAACTGTCATTCGATAGATGACCTTCTTACACTTTCGAAACCACTGAGTGGTCATAATACGGAATAGACAAACTATCACAGAGCAACGTAGACGTTATTGTCAATCATCCTCATGATCATCATCTTCTTCATTCGCTTCAGCTTCTCTTCTTCTTCTTTGTCTTCTTCTTCTTTTCTCCTTCTCTTCTTCTCCTCTTCTTGTTCTTCTCGTCTTCTCTTCTTGTTCTTTTCTTCTCTTCTTATTCTTTTCTTCTCTTCTTTTCTTCCGCTTCTTCTTCTCTTCTCTTCTACTTTTCTGCTGCTTCTTTTCTGCTTCTTCTTCAGTGCATAGTTCTGCTACTACATCAAGCGGTAGGACCCTCTAGCCTCTCCCATCTCCACTCCAATTCATCCCTCCACCTTGTCTTGAACCGTCCTCTAAACCTACGCTGTTACTAACCAGTGTCTCTGTAGTGCGTCACAAATTTGTACGAGAATTAAATTAATGCGATTTGTTTTCAGATTGAAGGGCTTCTTCACTGAAGAAGGGCAGAAGCCCTCGTAGCTGCTGTGCCTCCTTTTACACGAAAGGCGTAAAATGAACGTGTAATAGGGAGGTCTTATCCATATGTCAGTCTGTCATTTGTTTGGTCTCCGGGACTGTCAGTCGATTCCGATGAAATTTTTAAATCTTGTGTGGCTATGTAACAAGGTTCAGAAGTTCCTGAAGAACCTGCTGCCTCCATTTTAGGGTATATGAAAGTAAAAGGCCCCTAGTGAAAGTTAGTACCTCTCTACAACAGTATGTTATTTCCCAGAAGGCAGCAATCCTCATAATAACTAATTTTAAATAATCCATTTTTAATGTCATTAGGATGATGACCGCAAATGTTTTTCTTAATGGACGCCTAATTTCTTTCTTACGAACGTGCGGGTAATGAATATATAATTGGTCATATTTTTCCCCCACCCTCTCCAGAGGAGGGAGTTACGGTGGATACCTTAATTTCGGTTGTTTGTGCTCAGTTAAAATTTCAAGTAAGGCTTACAAAGCTATGTAAAACCGTTTAGTTAATTTTGTTGGTTTTCGCATGTGCAGTTGACAGTAGTCTGTGTCACAGTTTCATCTCGCATGTGGTCATAGTTCCTGTGCATACGTGTTGTAGTGTGCTGCCAAATGACTGCTGCTGAAAGCATGTTAATGAATTTTTAATATAATACTAGTATGCAATTAATTTTCAGGGTAGTGCAATAAATTATGCGTAAGTTACGAGTATGTGTTAAATATTATAGTGAAATTTCGGTACAGTGCAGCTCAAGGGACTTTTAGATTCAGCAGATGAGACTGGATTGTTACTGGGCAACGAGTATCAGTGACAGAGAGTCACTTCACTGAAGTGATATTAGCTGCTTATCCTGATACGAACGTAACTACGCATTTCAAGTATAAATTTTCTAGTTTCACGAATTACTTAAACTCCATTCGTGTTTTTTTTTTTGTATGTTTTTTCGACCCAGTCTCTTCAACAACAGATTTCGACAGACAGTTCTTTTTCCCTCCACTTCAGTTACTAATGTAGTCTGTATCACCCAGTACCAACAGCCAATGTTACATAAAGTTCACCACATGCCCAACAATGTGGCAAAGTCGTACAAGGAGGAATCCGGATAGATATAGCACATCCGTGCATCCAGCCTGCACTTGGCTAGAACGTTGTGGTGTTTGGTGTCCGTTGTGGCTTCGTGATCGGGATGATTCCAACTCGAATACGTGCAGCACATTTACCTGAGCTGACAGTAACCTTTCTGTTATTACCATATATTATTAGGGCAATGAAGTCAAGGAGGATAAGATGGGCGGGACACGTGGCACGCTTGGGAAGAAAAGAAATTCGTGCTGTGTTTTGGTGGAGAAAGTGGAAGAGAAAGACCACTTGGAAGACTTCGGTGTAGATGGAGGGATGTTAGAGTGGGCTGGACTGTATTCCTGTGACTGGGGACAGGGAAACGCGGCGAAATGTTTTAAACGCAACGATGAATTGCAGTGCTTGAAGTTCCCGTAGAGCGCCATCCTTCGTCATGCTTTGGGTAGGTTAGGTTAGGTTTTAGGGTAGGTTAGGTTAGGTTTTAGGTTAGGTTAGGTTTTAGGTTAGGTTAGGTTAGGTTAGATTTTAGGTTAGGCTAGGTTAGGTTTTAGGTTAGGTTTTAGGTTAGGTTAGGTTAGGTTTTAGGTTAGGTTAGGCTAGGTTAAGTTGGTTGGTTGGTTGATAAAAGTTTGAATTTCGTTACATTCGAACTTCAGCTGATAACATAAATCCTTCTGGCTTTCCTTGTTTTATCGTCCATTCCGATGGTTACAAGATAACTGTAAGAGAATGGGTCTGATTTTGCTGACCGCGCGGCACCGTCGATGTAAACAGTAGAAAAACTGCCTGATGTCACAGTCTTTCGTTTCCAGAATCTCAGTTGAAAAATTACTGAAAATTAGTAATTACTTTGTTCTAGCAGCATTATAAGTTTCACATGTAAATTTTTGAATTGTGTTTTTTAACGATTCTGTCAGTTGCTAAGAATACGTATCGTCGGTGGTATATGAATGCAGTGTGAGTGCGTAGGGTCGGTGGAATGTTTCTGACACAAGAAAAATGTAGTCGAAGAGAAGCCCATGTCATTGCCGCATTGTGCACCACAAATCCCGCGTGGACTGGCGCAGGATCAGACTTGGACCTCTGCGCCATGATTCGGTCTTTATGTATAAATTGTAAGGTTAAGGGCTTTGTTATCATTTTATATTTTGAATGCATTTTATTAAGGATGCACGCAGAAGAGTAACCCAATGTGCGCTTAGTTCCAAGCAGTAAGCGTCCAGTATTGCGCCATTTGTGTAGCATCTCGTCAGTGCCCTTTGGTTGCGACCGAAGTGCGAAGCGTGACCTTTTGGTCAGTATCACATAATGCTGGGCGTTGTGATTAGGCCTGTATGTAGTTAGTTAAACGAAAAGTCTTTATGTATTTCTTAAAGCTTGATGCCACCAGCCCCGCAATCAGGTTAAGTATAAAGTAAACAAATCTTGATTAATGCAGATTCTCAACCCCGCGGCACGCACATCCGTTGTCTCATTCTAATTGAACTTCATCTTACCCCTTTCCATTGGCAAGCTCTGACACTGTGGTAATTGGTTTCACGGTTGTAAAGCCATGCATTCAGAGAGGCGCATGAAACGAGATTTAAATTGTCTGAGATGTTTCGTGCCTTCGCGTCATTGTTGTTTCCTCCTCGCACAGTCGAACAATCTAATTTCTGCCATCAACTTTGACTATTGCATCCACTAGGTCTGTAGCAATGTGCACCGGAATTTCAAGAATCCAGTATGGTTACACCCAATATATTGCCTGATCGGCAGAATGACTTTAATCAGTAATGGATGTACCGCGCGTTAGTTGCTATGCGAGTCTGGCTGACGTTGTGCAGTTTGAGGCCCGATGTTCGATGTTCGTACGTGAACTGGACATGCCACGGTGTATGATACAGCTCGTGTGTTCGGTAATATCCTACAGTGGTTCGGTTTCGCGATTGATCGAAACATCTCTCTTTAAAAGCCGCAGCACCATCAGAATGCCGATAGGGGTAAAAGTAAAGCTGCCCCTGTGCTGAAATGAGCACCACGCCATGAAGGACTATGGGGAATGGTGGCATAACTCCACGTGTTCCTAACTTGTTCAATGGACTGATGTATTGAAGCTGATTCCTTTGAAAGGTAGAATTATTCATGAATTATGATGGTTGTAAAGAATGTGGAAGGAAGCGGTCGTGGTCTATTTGGGACACTACCTGCGTATGTCGGGAAGAGCTGAGGTAAATCACGATGTGATTCAAAATAGCCTGTTGCCAGGCTGAGATTCGAAGTTGAAGTCTACCACATACAATTTAGAAGCGTCACCGTTTAAACCCCCTTGCTCATTAGGCAGACCACAACATGTAGAAGATAAACTGCAGTCAGGTCTGTTTGTGAGCTGAAAGCTTTGGACTTTGGGCACAAGTGTTTTTTTTTCTCTCCCAAATTGTGTCAAGATTATCCTGAAGGGGCGGTTTGCTACCCGTCTTGCCAGCGTCCTTTTCACCGTGCAACACGGAACGTGCTCCTCTTCTGAGTCACGTTTGAAATTGGTACTTAGGCCCTACGTCTTTTCGGATACCTCCTTCAATTTCCCGCTCCTCTGAATAAACCGTTTCTTTGTTATCTAATTTGATTTCAGTCGTTTGGGAGAAAAACAAATAGGCACTTGCCTAGACGATGAAGCTGCTCCCGTCTTCAAGCACGGTATTAACTGACATGCAACAAATAGCCACAGTAGATATTGCATGGTTTATATTCACTATTTAACATTATTGTGCCTTATATATAATTTACTCCGTGAATCAGGGACTTTCTGGAGAAGCCGATAGTCGGTCGTACAGCCCACACATTTTCTGCCTTACGTGGAATAAGAAAGTTCGTTTTCGTTGTCACGAGGTAAAAGCGTTACATCCTACCATGGCCGAGTTAATTCAGTCCACAAAAGTATACCCAGTTTTGAATGAACATAAAGTGGAAAATCTGTTTTGCTGTAATTGAACTTGCACTTACGAATTATGAACGTAATAATATAAAAGTCACTCGCTTTTTCTCCACTCTTGAATTAATGTAATGCGGTAAGGTAAAGGTAAAAGTGATCCCGTTACAGGCCCGGTGTGGCCCAAAGAGTGGGTAGAGGTATAGCTCTACTCTTCCATGACCGGGGCACTAGAAGGGGATGAGTGGTCAGCAGCAACACGCCCCGGCCGCACTTTACCCCCGGGAAAGACCCGGTACCCATTTTACAGGAGGCAATGTAATGCAGTACCGCAATGAATGTACGGTGACAGAGAGGACGACGGTTGACTCATGCACTGTGACGAGTGTTGTCCGATAGGCTATGTGTGTAACGTTATGGCTGTCAGGGGATTAACTTGGCAAATGTCACTTGTAGCATGTAACATGCATATCGTCCTGAAGGCGGTAGCTACCAATGTAGATCGTAGAGCGACAAAAAATGCCACTTGTAGCATGTAACATGCGTATCGTCCTGAAGGCGGTAGCTACCAATATAGATCGTAGAGCGACAAAGAATGTCACATGTAGCATGTAACATGCATATCGTCCTGAAGGCGGTAGCTACCAATGTAGGTCGTAGAGCGACAAAAAAAAATCTCCCCGTCAGCTGGAATTGCTCGTAACATGTAATCCTTTAGAAAACTACAAACTGTATAATTCCTGCGCTCGGCATTGTAAGCCTAGACTGACGTCAACAACCTTAACTAGGCTGTATATTGTTTGTTTGTCTAAATCAAAATATTCATTGACACCCCACACATCCGCCACATCTTTGGCTCACCTTCTTAAGCTCACGAAATCTCGGCATGGAAACCCGATATCCTGAAAAATATTTCAATATGATCTATGTCCTTACCTGCAGGACAATGTCTTGGATGTTAAGGCTGCCTTACAGTAAACCACGACTGCTTCCTTCCGTATTCTTCCAATTCCTCCCTCGGTTATTCACAAGAACTACGCCAAAGATTGCTGGTATTTCAAATTCTAATGTGCTGAGTGCGTTAATATAGGCTTAATATAAGAGACAAATCATCTGTTGCAAATGGCAGGGAATAATTTTGGGCGCGTTCGCAAAATTGCGATAAGCGACAGTTAGCTTCGTCGTGTATCTCCGTCTGCATGGAACAACTCAGCTCCCACCTAACGGATTTTCATGAAATTTTATATTTCAATTTTTTTTTTTCGAAAATCTGTCAAGAAAATTCAAGGTTCGTTAGAAGCTTACTAGAATGACGGGCACTTCACATGAAAATTAACCCTTTAAACGCCGCGTTAAATCCCATCTGCCCTTTGCTAGCATTATTCGGAGCTCACCATATTCTCCACCTTAGCAGGTAAAGGGTTAAAATACATTTATGATCCTATCTCGCTCAGTTCTTGTTAGAATGAGAAATGTTCTAAGATAAAGTTGTAGTGGAAACTAAAGCACACATTTTGTGTCCAGTAACTTTTTTTTGGAAAAATCGTGCCGTTTATGACACAATGTGGAAAAATATTGTAGAGCTGGAAAGGCCACATTTGGTAATATGGCGCATCCGCACTGGATGCCAACAAAAAAAGGCAACACACCCTCACTGCTTTTCTACTGCAACAATGGTTGCACGGACGCGCCGCCATGTTACGTTATACATACATTGCCTGTCGTGTTATTGTTTTCCTGTTGTGGTATGAGCCCTTTATGTACGGTTCCACGGCCCAATATGCAACCTGCAATTCAACAGTTGCTGTGTGCTCTGTTGGTAGCAGGTACCGCTTAACTTTTTGTTTTAATTTGTTTGATGTGATGGGGTCTCCTCTCAAGATAACTGTCGCCCTTTACGTAACCCCAACAGTAAATCTAATATAATCTGGTCGGGTGAAAGGGAACCCTAGCAATAGGCTCGCTTCTTCGGAGCCGCATGTTCGAGTACTGCCCACTCGGCAGGTGACGCACAACGCGCGGCATAATGCTGTACACATACATTGAGCGCCGCGCTGTAGCGTACTATGACGTAGTGATGACGTAGGTTGTTAACTGATCCGGCTACGTTAGGATAGGTTGAATGTACACGGTAGGATGTGTTACTGAAGTACTGTAGCGGAGACACTGACAGATGTTTTATGTTAATGGTTCCGTGCATCGCTGATCTATATTAATAATTGTTGAACGAGATGCAACACAAAGCAGTATATTTATTATTCTGCAAATTCACTCTACATGTTTCGGGTGTCAACCACACCCATCATCAGTACACAAAACTGTAACTATAGCCTCAGGTACTGGTCATGCTGTGTTGTGCAGCTACCTCCCTCCAACGTGGCCAACTTGGCCACGTTGGAGGGAGGTAGCTGCACAAAAAATATGACCAGTACCGGAGGCTGTAGTTATAGTTTTGTGTACTCCTGATGATGGGTGTGGTTGACACCCGAAACACGTCGAGTGAACTTGCAGAATAATAAATATACTGCTTTGTGTTGCATCTCGTTCAACAAGTATTAATATATATACGAGATGTACCTGACAAATATATTGAGCAGTTGATACATCAGCCAAATTAATGCACGTAATAATAATAATAATATTTATTTACTGTAATTGGGTTGTTACCCGGTGGCAGTGGTTACATTACATGTAAACGAAACATGAAATGCAATTTATGACAAATATTTTCTCCTACATGTTTTGCGCACCGGAGTGCCATCCTCAGGGAGTCTTCTCGATTAAGGTGCTGAAACGTGTAGAAGATTAATATTTTCATATACTGTATTTTATTAGTTGCCTTTGTAAGTTGATGTGTTAGTTTTAAGAATATGCACGGTATGACAACACAATTATGAGCAGTGTTACAGTAGCAGTTACCCAACCGGAATTGGAGCTAGGATCTTTGGGATTTAGAAACAGAAATTAGTAGCACCACACCACAACGTTCCGTTGTTAAGTGCACAAATAAGCATGTCATTGAAGTGTTTGTTTTGTAGACGAAAGCTAATGGAGCCAATTTCTAACTAGCTAGCAGTTAGTGCAGTTAGCACCCTACCGCATCAACACTGCCTGGAAGTCCAACTTCACTTGCTGTCTCCGTTTGATAAATGAACGGGTTTAGTGAAGCCTTGCCCTTCCTGCGTATGTACTTTTTTTAATCACACTTTTCTCACTAGAGTGTTGGGTTTACGCTATTATTGATTGCGACTCTGATTACAGGTGACAGCAACAGATGGCGACAAGGACCGACCACAAAACATCGTGTACTTCCTCACAGGTCAGGGTATCGACGCTGATAATCCGTCCAACAGCAAGTTTGACATCAACCGGACGACAGGCGAAATCTTTGTCCTCAGGGTAAGTGGAAACCTTTTGGCTCTAAAGGACCTTGTTCCTAAACTGCGTCCAGACGAGGTTCTGACCTTTAATTTTGTGAGGTGTCTGGGTTACCGGCTCTGCTGATGAGGTTTCCCGTGCGTTTTCAGTCTGTCCTGCACGAACGTAGGCATTGTACGGAACTGCGACCTCCTCGTTTTATGTTCATGGTTCTAACGATGTATGATCATGTTCGCTCCCACTACCCTGCACGAACTCGTGCTACTCTAAATGAAAATAGCCTATTGATCGAAGATCCGCTCGTTACAAAATGCAGGGTAGAGTATTCGTATTTACGAGAGTGGAAATGACGAGAGGATGGAAAAGAATATATAATGGGGAGCTGTTCACAGAATAGCGGCGTGTTCTAATCAAACGTAATCCTGCTTAGGTAGATGGGGGTTGTAGAACACGCGAGAAACGGGAAATGGAAGTCTACTGTTATACGCAATTGTAATCAAAAGATCTGAACGGAAGTGAGTGTTGGGAAGACCTAGGTGTAGATGGAGGGATGACGTTAAGATGGAGCTTGCGGACTAGATTGTGGCATGCTGTTTTGAATACCATAATGATTCTGTAGATTAGGAAGGAGATTCATTGAACAGCTGAGTGACTGTAAGATTCTCATTAAGGTTTCCACTCCATAGAATTCGTCGGTTAGTCATTGGTTCGTATGTCAGTTCCGCTGCAAACGTATTGGCCTAGAATGGACAGTTGAGTGTCAATCCTGTAACACGATTTCAACCAATGAATAACGTTTCCACTTCGGCGTACCCGGATGGTATTCTTGGTTCTAGCGTTAAGCTTATTTCACGCAACGTTTTCATCTCTTTGTAAGTTTATATTTTTCGTCTTTAATGCGTTAGATCTGGTGGAATTATTTATGATATTTTAGAGCGAGTGTTTGCGACTACACAACACATCCCACATAACCTACTTTTCCACGGCACTTCGCACATTGTTTTCTCTTATACCAGGGGAATTTTCATCATTTCAAAAATGTGACTGGAGCACTGTCCCAGCTGTGTCTTTGTGACGTTCTAAAAGTATTCAGGATCTACGAGGGAGTGCTGATAAGTCTTTAGCCCGACCAGGAAGGAAACAAGCTACAGCGACCAAACACGGGATTTATTCAACACACTCCCCACGACGCTCAATACACTTCCTAGTCCGTTGCTCTAACCTTTGCAAGCCACTCAAAAAAATTCAGAAGTTTGTCCGTCTAACCAGGTCTCCGCGGCAGCAGTAATCTGCGCGTCGGACGAAAAATGGCGACCTTTCAATTGTTTTGTCAGTCCAGGGAATAGGTGGTAGTCCGACGGGGCCAGATCCGGAGAATAGGGTGGGTGATCAAGACATTGGAAGACCAGGTAGGCCAATTTCATCTGGGTTACAAGTGCCCCGTGAGCTGGGGTATTGTCGTGGAAGAGCAGTTCCCCCTTGGTGTACTTCCCGCGGAATTTTTCCTTCAAAATGTCCTTCAATTACCCAGCAGAGATGAGTAATACTCCGCGTTGATAGTTTGGCCCTTTGGAAGATAAGCAATGAGGAGGATGCCGTCTTGATCCCAAAAATTCGAGGCGAGAACTTTTCCAGCGGATTTTTGCACTCGGAATTTTTTCGGGCGGGGTGAGCCGCTATGCTGCCACTCCATTGATTGTTGCTTTGTCTCCGGGTCATAGTAATATAACCAGGTTTCGTCCATGGTCACCAATCGCGACAGGAAATCATTTTGATCGCGCCGAAAAAATTCCATACTTTGCTCAGGCGACTGGCACCGTGGACGTTTTTGATCCGCATTCAGGCATTTTGGGACCCACTTCGCGGAGAGCTTCCGCATGTCCAAATCTTCATGAATGATGGACCCAACCCACTCACGTGAGATGCCCAGTTGCTCAGCTATTGATTTGGCCGAAATCCGACAGCCTTCCAAGATTAGCTCATGAATTTGATCAATAATCTCCGGGATGGTCACTGTTTTGGGTCGTCCAGGACGAGACGCATCACAGGTGGAAAAATCACCACGTTTAAACTGGGCCACCCAGTTTTTGACGGTGGCATACGATGGTGCATGTTCCCCTAATGTTTCTGTCAGAATGG
>Ga0123355_10009965_pt1 | contig 14506 bp, 4 predicted proteins | sample TergutEmb28metaG_3_FD_89872 | JGI IMG/M metagenome (GOLD analysis project Ga0123355, IMG submission 89872) | Embiratermes neotenicus P1 segment gut microbial communities from Petit-Saut dam, French Guiana - Emb289 P1 | ecosystem: Host-associated > Arthropoda: Insects > Digestive system > Gut ...
GGAGAGGTGGGTGTATAGGGTCTTGGTGGGGAAACCGGAGGGAAAGAGACCACTGGGGAGACCTAGGCGTAGATGGGTGGATAATATTAGGATGTATCTCCAGGAGGTGGGATGTGTGTATATGGACTGAATTGGGCTGGCCCAGGATAGAGGCAGGTGGCGGACGCTTGTGAGTGCGGTAATGAACCGTCGGGTTCCGTGAAATGCGGGGAATTTCTTGACTAGCTGCAAACCAGTTAGCTTCACAAGGACTCTGCACCATAGAGTAAGTAAGTAAGTAAGTAAGTAAGTAAGTAAGTAAGTAAGTAAGTAAGTTTATAAAGTGTCGGGCTGTAGTGATCGGGCCGTAGACTGGAAAATCCGTAGTGCGAATATCGGCATGGGTAGGAAATTTAGTCTTCAAAGGCCGTGATCATCCATAACGACTGGCGTACTCTAAAATACCAGCAAATGCTTGAGGAAGTGCAATATATAAACTTTCAAAAACACAAGAAATATGTGGTCAAGGCAAATCTTTGAACCTTCCAAACGTAAAAACTTGCTGAAAAGTATTCACATGCTTCACACACGGCATAAAATGTAATTAAAAGAATTATTACGTTTTGAGAAAAACCACTCTACGTCGAACATATCATCTGCGCAAAGTACAACTGAAGATAAATAATATTCGTTGCAGTCCCCACAATTTTTTCTACTCAAACTTTCTATTTTAATATCTCTACAAACCAATCTTAGCACTGCGTGCAGCAGCCAACACAGAAACATGCATTGTGGAAAATTAAGTATGTGACTGTGTGGGTTTGTGTTAATGGTTTCACCGTTCAGTCAGTATTTGACAGAAAAAGCAAGCGAGTGCCGACTGTCCAAATAAAAGACACAGTGCACTATCTGATTAGGGCGAAGCTTCGTGGTTTACTGGAACGGAATTTTTTACTGCATGCTTTTGCTAGTGGAAAACACGTCGTATATTCAGTTTGACACACACAGAGCCCAGCTATCAATGATCGAAGGTCAGAAAATAAGTAATGTCGTTGTTACTTACGTAACTAAATAGCCCACACTGTTTTGATTATGTCAGAGGATTTCGTCGCCGAGCGATTTTTATCTGTTTTCAGCACCGAAGCAAAATTTGGCAGCCACATTTCATTAAAAACGATTGCAAGGTGCAAACAGTTTTGACACGATGGCTGGTAACGCAGAACGCAGACATTATCAGTACGAAATAGAAAAACTCGTACCACTAGGGCAAAGGTTTCAGTTATGGCGACTACTACACAGGTAAGTAGCGGGATATTTGTGCGATTAAACGTGGACTATACTTGTTAGGGTTCAGTATAAAGAACACACAACCCTCTAAGCACTGTAAACTTATTTTCTGACCGATTCCCATATGCTGTAGCCCTGAGGGACACTGTGATGTTACAGTGTCACTGATTAAATTTCCGGAAAGAGAGTTAGATAACATAATAATAATAATAATAAAGGCTGAGAAGATTGCAATATACAAAGACCTCATAAGAGAAATTCAGAGCATCTGGAATGTGAAAGCAAAAGTGATACCAGTAATAACAGGGTCGACTGGAACCATTTCAAAATCACTCAGAACAATACCTGAGCAACAAACCAGGAAAGCACGACATTAAAGAACTGCCCCCCCCCCCGGGCACTGCACACATACTGCGGACAGTGCTAATGTAAAAGAACAAAACATATTTCATGGGCTTAGTAACATTACATGTAGCACAAATTGTAAATACAGACAGCTGCAACACTATATACTAAAGAAACATGGTTTGTTTCAGGTATATAATTGTAAGTACCCTGCATAAAGTTGATAGTTAAGATGATGATAATGACGACGACGACGATGATGATATCTAGAGTTACATTTTTCGCTACTAAAACATTGTTATTCTCTTCATTTTGATACGAGTTTAAACGTTTAAAACAAAACAGGCCTTCTTGAAATAGTGAAAAGGCAACATACCAGAATAAGTAGTGTTGCTGGTTGATGTGGAAGCAAATTTTTTTTTTATAGGGGTCAAACAAAATTCCCTCCCTTAATTTACCGTTACAACGATACCTTCAGGGAGGGAAATTCAATCTTAAATAGCACATCTATAAGCAAGTTAATTTTTTCCCCGATGCCTTCTACCTAAGCATGGGTTAACCTAAGTTGAAGGAATGGGGCTTCTATGTACGCGACGTATCGCAGACTTATACAACAAAATAACTAAGGCCATTACGAACAGTAAAAAGTAAATGTAAAATGTTCCCGTTACAGGCCCGGTGTGGCCTAGAGGGTGGGTAGAGGTATAGCTCTACTCTTCCATGACCGCGGCACTAGAAGGGGGTGAGTGGTCGGCAGCACGCCTCGGCCGCACTTTACCTCCTGGAAAGACCCGGTACCCATTGTACAAAAGGCTGGGTGGGCCCCAGGGCCGGTCTGGACGGGAGGAAAATATCGTCCCCACCGGAATTCTATCCTGGACCGTTCAGCCTGTAGTCAGTCGCTATACCGACTGAGCTACCCGGCCCACATTACGAACAGTAAACATACGTAATTGAAAACAGTGGTTAAGGAGAAATGCTTAGGTGAGACGACGTGGGGGAATAGAGAGAATTATAACATGGAGAAATTCATAATTTTATTACAGTTCATTTGTCACGGAAGATATTTGTACAAACATCTGTACAGTACATGTAACTCAAGGTGAAGACGCTGGGCACAAATTTTGGATGGTAATGTCGATCAGATGAAGCTGATTCAGACCATAATCCAATGATGTGCTTTAGCTGCAGTAAACTGACAATAACATGATAATTTTGACATTGAAGTTTCCGTATTAATGTCTTTAGCGTGCTGTGTTCTTCTATGGCCAACTAACTTGCTCTTTTCTTCCTTTTGTTCTGGATGAATGCAGCCGTCCAACGAGGGCGGGTACCTCCATCGCAGCCACCGGGTCTTCCTGGTCAATTTGCACTCACCAACGGTGACGCGGCCTCTGCAGCAGCCGCCGCAGGCCTCAATGGCCACTCGTACCTGTCCAGCTACATCTCACTGTTACTCCGCGCCGAGCCCTACCCGACGTCGCGATATGGCCAGTGTATGCAGCCAAATAACATCATGGGTATCGACAACATTTGCGAGTTGGCAGCAAGACTGTTATTCTCGGCTGTGGAATGGGCGCGAAACATTCCCTTCTTCCCTGACCTGCAGGTCACAGATCAAGTGGCTCTGTTAAGACTTGTGTGGAGCGAACTGTTTGTGCTGAATGCGTCCCAGTGCTCTATGCCTCTGCATGTCGCACCGCTGCTGGCGGCGGCAGGACTTCATGCGTCGCCTATGGCGGCAGACAGAGTGGTAGCTTTCATGGATCATATCAGGATATTCCAGGAACAAGTTGAAAAGCTGAAGGCTCTCCATGTAGATTCAGCAGAGTACAGCTGTCTCAAGGCCATTGTCCTTTTCACTACAGGTAAGCTACGCCTCTTGTTATCAGAGTATTTTCCACATACGTACTGTTCTTAGGGTGCAAGCCACGTCTCTTCTCTTTGCCGACTGGGAAAGCCGAACTCAGTGTAATTTACTCAGGTGTGTGGCAGACGTTGGCAGTGGTTTCGCAGGGGAAGTCGGATGGCTAAGATTTTTATGGCCAGTGACTAATGTATACTAGTTGAAATCGACTGCGCTGAAGTGCAGTTGTGTCTCGTCAGTGCGAGTTAGTACTGTACGCGAGATACAATTTCTCCTATGTTCTATTTGTTTAGAGCTAAAGTAACTTTAACTTAAGCTCGTTTTTAAGTGAACACCAGAAGTGCCAGCCAGTGGAATGTTGGAGAGCCGTGTTGTTGACTACATATATATGTTTGTGCGTGTTTTCTTCAGGCATCGCCCGGAATATAGGGATGCCCCCCGCGCTGTTGAGGTCAACACTGTTGAGCAGAAAACAGTACAGGAAAAACAGCCTAATTTCTCATTGAATACAGGGTAACGTTCCACGGGCGTGTTAAAATAAAACACTGACTTATTATACTGTGGATTATATTTAATATCCTTTAATAACATTTAAAGGAAATTGCGTGTAGTTTAATTTTAAGGCAGGGTGCCGTTTCAAAATTAATGTCAATTCTTGTTAAATTTAATTCCGACGGTTGTGAAAAAATAGCCTGGTATATGCACCAGACATATGCCGGTGCATTACACTGCACCTGACAGCTGAGAGCAAATACATCTGAGAACATGTGGCTACTGCCCAACCTTCACTCATTCTTTTAACACCAAAACCGGTTTGAATTTGTGTTTCTTTGCCTCATATAACCACTTCGAGTCCGTTTTAGACTATTAACATGACACATCCCGTAAACTTCTTGACGCTCCTTAGCCATCTTTCTTCTCGGCGGAACGAGGCGCCTAATACAAGATCGACATTAACTGTCGTCGTGAGGAAACTGATGGAGAATTTAAGGTAACTTGGTGAGCCCTAGTCGTTGTAAACCATTCCCTATACAGGCCTGGACAGGCTCTTACGGCTCTAGGAGGTTGAGGCTCCCAGAATTTTTAGATAATTAGCACATGAAAGTAGCAAGGTTATCAGTTCCACACACCGGCCGCATTAACCCACCCCCCAAGTAGACACACCAGGTACCTGTTAGAGGCTGTCATAGTCATGGTGCTGTGATGATTCTACAGCGGTAGTAGTCTCACCTATTAATTATTAGTCTACTTTAACCATTAGCACAAAATCAGCCACCACATTACAGAGGATTCAGGTCTACCGGGATGTGACACTCTGTCGTTAGGTAGTGGTTCCTAATGTTTCGAAGGAACGACAGAAAACACTCATCCAACGACACCGTCACATCCCAAAAGACCCGAATCCTCAGCAGTACAGCTGCTACAACGTAAATCTAGCATCAGAACACTGTCTGGACCACAGCCTAACATTAATTTGTATTTCCTGACGCGTACGTTCAGCAGATAGCCTGTCTTCATTCTTCCACAGAAAGGGTGATGTACGTTGTTTAAACCCTCAGCCTATGTTTGTGCCTTCAAAACTGATAGTCCAGCCAAGCTGACATAGCCTAAGCACCGTTACTGAGAGTGTAAAATTCTGCCGAATTATATTATACAACTAATGATATCTATCCCGTTGTGCTGTGACACTGCATTCTTATCCATGCACTGATTCTTAAAATTCAAGAAGATACCAACCAATGCACTATATTACAAACTAATAAATTTTGCATTTTTTTTTTTTTTGGCATTTTCTTGAATTGACATACCGTCAAAACACAACACACTTTTAATAATACCATTAATAAACGCTACATGTTTCGATCCCCAGGGCCCATCATCGGACACTAAAGTACATTATTTAAAACATAAATATTCATGTAGACGTTATGAAAATTGTGAGATCTCACAGATTTTTACAAAGTTGTATCACTGAAGGGTATACATTTTACATTTTTCACATATATTTGTTATTTACATATTTTCCCTGCTGTTCCTAAAATTGTTAAACTTGTGTTGGACTGGTCCATATTTGCCCGAATATTCAGTTGCTTGGCGTATTTTTGGGCAAGCGTGAATTCTTGAAACCGATAAATGTTTGTTATAGGATTCTTTGTTGACTTTTTGTATTTACGTGTTGGAATGCATTTATAGCCGAGGTTACTGCAGGTTATACGTGTTTGAATGTCATTTCATTAGCATTTTTTTAAGTATCGGTTTACTTTCGCTCTTGTTTGATGTGTGCGTTGTTCTTCGTATGCCAGGTAGCTTACAGTGGTCTGTTATTTGTAGATATTTTCTACATAGAGTTGTCGTTTTCTCAAAGAGAACAGTGGGCTAGATGGGTTATTCCTATTCATATTAGGACACGAAGGAATGATAATCAGATAAGAGAAAGGTATTTGATATTTTAAATTAGTTAAAAGGATGAGGGACCACTATAAACAGCCACTGGTCGTCTTTTAAGAAGTGCCTACATTGTTTCCATTTTAACATTTTTAAACCTGTAAAGGCAAAAGGTAAAGTGATCCCGTTACAGGCCCGGTGTGGTCCAGAGGGTGGGTAGAGGTATAGCTCTACTCTTTCATGACCGCGGCACTAGAAGGCGGTGAGTGGTCAGCAGCACGCCCCGGCCGAACTTTAACCCCGGGAAAGACCCGGTACCCATTTTACAGGAGGCTGGGTGGGCCCCGGGGCCGGTCTGGACGGGCGAAAAATCTCGTCCCCACCGGAGTTCGATCCCGGACCGTCCAGCCCGTAGTCAGTCGCTATACCGACTGAGCTATTTTTAAACTTGTAATACTGCAAATATTTTTACTCCGAACTTTTTAATTTCTCTAAATTTATACATTTGCAATTTCACTGTTTCTATTGTCAAGGCTATCAACCTTTGTTATGTGATTTTAATACAATTTTATACATAAGGCATTGAGATCTCAATCCCAATACAACCGTGTATATACAGGGTTATTCATAAGTCCGTGAAACATTTTAAAAATTCCCAACAAATAAACTACTCAACGGATCATGGTAGTTCGTACGCCGATAGAGAGAGAAACTCACCATTTTTTTTTTTCCTCCCATATTTCACAGGTGCTCAATGTGTCCACCTTTGGTACTACGGCAGACATCTATGCGATAGTCCATCTCCTTCCACACGCGTGTCAGCATATCACGGTCGACCAGAGCCACAGCAGCGGTGATACGGTTGCAAAAATCTGGAGATTAGCGGGGAGTGGAAGCATAAAGACAGTGTCCTTCACAGACCCCCAGAAGAAAAAGTCCCATGGGGTTAAATCCGGGGACCGGGGTGGCCAAAGCATTAACGCGTCGTCATCTTTTCCTGTTCGTCCTATCCACCTTTGTGGCAAGTTTCGATTGAGATATCCTCGCGCGTCTTTGTAGTGAACCGGAGAGCCGTCTTGTTGAAAGATGTAATCATTACTGTCTTCATTCAACTGTGGCATCAGCCAGTTTTCTATCATGTTTCACGGACTTATGAATAACCCTGTATTTGTCTTCTCTGTCTTGTGGTCGACCTGATGATGACCATGTTTAGTCGAGACTTGTAGATGAGTTGAAGTAAATATATTGTTGTGTTTTACAGGATGTTGTCCGTACCTCTGATTGTGTAAGAACACAGCAGCGGATGAATGATATAAAACCTGTCGTATCGTTGCTTTGGCACGGAAAATCCATGGCTTAATTCATAACTTATTTAGTCCTTTAAACTTTGGTGGGTTCTACACCTACCACGACAGGTTTAACATCAGAAATTTGTGAATTTTGTCCACAAAGTGTATTTGTAGATTACGTGCGATTATTGTAGTAAAAAAAATCGTTATTTCTCCATGCAGCATTGACCGAATGTTTTTCCGAATGAAAGCACACAGTACTGTCTGTGAGACATATGGCGAATCTTTGCGTAAAACGGAAAGTACTATTAGTTTCCATCGGGATAATACAACTTCTGCTCTCATGGTATCTCAAAGAAACAACCGTGAACAAGTAAAGTCAACAAGACTTCCTCGGGATCAGAGTCGAGTACCTTCCGACCAGCAGTCACGTTATCCGTGAGCTACCGCTCTCGATCTGGAAAGATCAGTGATCACTCGACCATATCGCACCTGAAGTTGTAACTCATAGTGGAACTCTCAGAGAGAAGTCACTATCGAGTCTACCACCACCGCGTTTGCCACCGGCACAACATTCGAACGGGCGAACGGCTAACATTCTGGCAGTGGCAGCAGAAAGGGTCGTGACATGCCCAACTCTCTAACTCGAGTCACGAAGTTGATGCTTGCAAGTTCACTTGACCCAAAACGCTGACCAAGCAGTGAATAGCCAATTACTAAACCCTCCAAGTCTTACCGCGGGGCTTTCTCTATCTGAATGTTTTCTACGTCTTGTTGATTGCGGATAAGAGTGTCTGTGAAGGATGTTTGGAGAAACTGGGTTATGCTTTATCTAGGAAGTTCCGTCATGATCATTATAAATGATTAAAAGATTAACTGCGTTCTTATTCGGATGACATTGTTTAGAAGATGTAGGTCTTAAAGGATGTGAAGCTGTTTTGCTGGATGGGCGAGTATTTCACCACGGTTATAAGGATCGTAGTGCCATCAATCTTCATTGTCAAGCAGCCTCTGTCTTGGTCCCGTGGCATTACTGTAATCACGTGTCCATTGTCGGATTCGCAATTATGTAACATTCAGTTCAATTTCGATAATGCCGGATGAGATTTCGTGTGTTCATACGAGATGAACTTGAACGCGACCATCAAGCACAGTCCACCAATCGGAAGGAAGTGTTCCATTCCCGTTCCGCGCTAATAAAGAAAATAAATTGGACCAGACAGGGTGTTACGTAAAAGTATATCATCCACCTGACCTGTTCAGTGAACCAAGAATATCTGAACAGTATACACGTAGAACAGAACACCTTCAGGTATTTGATACCCAAAACCAGATATGTTCTGCAGCTCATCCCAATCTCAGGAGTGTAAATTGTCCCATTAGTTGCAGCTGATGTAATCTCCAGACCACCTGCAAATCTGTAGGCTCGTTATATCTCAGGAGAGAAACGTAGCTCCGTAAACTTCCATATGATTTGTAAACCGACGGAACTGTTTACATACACGTAGATGCTTAAGCCAGGGTGTATCCATTTTCAAAAAAATTAGGAACCATATCAGAATTCAGGGCGCCCGAAGCAAGTTTCGTACAGAGGATCCACAAATAATAGACCACTGGAAAAAATGTAGTCCCCACGTCAACCAGGCGCCCGGAATTTTTATACCCCTGGCGTAGGGCTGCATAATGTTTGAGGAGGTTTTTTTGTGTGATGTATGTAACCTTTCATAAATTTATGCCACACGGTATGTTTGTATACCACCAGGTTAACATTAGAGCTGTACAATATTCCCAAAGAGTGTATCTGCGGTCTTTATAATGTTTCATTTAGCGACGTCGGCGTCAGTTGCTGAAGATTACATAGCGTTCGTGGTAGATGTAAGCAAGAGGAGAGGTGAGAGGTCGGTGACTAAGCCACTGCCTGAACCGTGGTATGGCCTTTGTGATTTACGGACCTTGGTATAAACAGAGATTATTTCCGTATACAACATTAACTGATTTCTCTTCATATCGGAGATGGAGTTGCTTACTGTGCGGTGCGATCCCATACTTCACATAGGGGTAACAAATCTGTACTTTGAAATTATTCTGTATTCAGTATGTTCAAGTCGCCCCATTTGAGAAGATTACTGTTACGTTATTTATGAAATCACAATCAACTGCAGGGGTACGTATCTTACTAAGAGAGATCAGTATACGTTCTAGTGAAAAGAATCGGTAGTCACCTGTTTCAAAGTATTAAGCCTGGGTATACCTAAGAAAGCTACGCAAAGCCTACCAGGTTTCTTACATGGGTCATTACCACTACACCGGCTCGCTTGTTCCGTCTTTCTTACAGAAAGTCACATATTCCAGTGATTTGCTGTTTGCGCAGTGCCAACCTGATTTCATCTAACTGCTCTGGAGAAACCGGAACAAGAATCTCCTTATTATTAAATTTTACGTAATTTCTGTTATTATCGAGTTAAGAATAATTGATGAATCAGATGTTTTCGCGAAACAGATCACATTTGATTGCAGAGTGCTACGTGGTAAGGTGTCGTTACACGTTGCACACGTGGTAGTTTAATAACTGCTCGAGGGAAATCCCGCCCCCTCACTGTAGCCAACTTTCTTTTTGTATCTTCCCTAGAATCTCCCATATGTACCGCGCCTGCTTTCTCCTAACACATGCGCATGCATCATCACGGTGATACAGAAGTAGACCGAATAATTTGCGCAGACGAATATGGAACTCTAATAAATATAACCACAGGCGTTTAATGCTAATCAGGAAGTGAAACCGCTGAAATGAAACTCAGTAAAGGGATATCGGTATAAGGTGCGTGTCATCCGCAGTAGTTTCGATTGAAGTGGGGAAAGGACCGAAATTCTAAATGTGAAGTCTACATTCGAGGAACATTTCCAATAAAGGCCCTAGGCCTTTCTGAGGTTTTTGTTTTAAGCCATCCTAATTTTTAAGCCATTCTTAAACAGACTAATTCTCACACGAAATTCACACATCGTACCCAAAAGTTCTGTTGGACCTGTGTGAACCAAATTTGATTGAATCTAGTAAGTTCTGTTGGAGACCAACAATACATTTAATCCAGTTCTGCACATTATCGTTGATGTCAAGCTTTCAGGCAGGGGGATGGCTAAGACGTCCCCTGCAGTTACAGACATACAAGTCCACCTCAAGCCTTATCAATCCACAGAGTCCTCGAAAGATCGCCGCTATACGGCCTGAATGTTTCCCCGAACTTCGGTCGTTCAGGTTAGTGTAACAGTGGCAACATTATTTACTGCACAAACTCTTCTTCCTAGCAGCTTGTCGGATCTGACGCCGGTGCTCGATATAGTTGATGTCGGTTTTTACCGCAAAGTGCCTTGAATACAACTGTTAGTGTGTAAAATTACACCCAGTACACGGTAAAGATATAACTCACAATTCTCTGATCCGCCACCCTGACATAGCGCGGACCTAGTGCAAGTATTTGTCGCAAAAGCAACTGTACAAGCTGTCAGTTTTGCACAGCTGTTACTCACTGCCCCGCAATGCAAGGAGCCACGGGAGAGAGAAACCCACAACAACACATCGGATCCAGTATACATATATTTCTTATATTAAGAGAAAAAGTCATGACAGAGGCCTAAATTCTGCAGGTTGTCACTTCACAGCGACATACAGACCGAGGATCAATTTTTTCTCACGTTATTTAACCTGTCCAGAAAGCTCTTCAGCACAAATACTTATTATGACAGGCAGGTAAGAATTTGCAAACTATCAGCCTTTGCGTGTTTCTGGGTAGACATACTGTGGTTACGCAAAAAATAGTTGACACAACTTTTTAAGTGTTCACTGAAGCACGTTTCTACCATTAGGTCACCATCAGGCTGACAAATGTAATATAAGACCTACTATAAAAATAGAAACTACAGACATACTGTCGTGAAATTCGCTTTGAGCGAGCTACGAAAACAGACAAACGATATTCTGGATACTCAGTACTATTTTAGATTAGGATACTGCAGATCTGAGAAAAGTCGATGCACAAACCACGTCGGTCTATATCTGGCTTGGTGAAATTGGTTAAAGGTAAGGTACTTGGGTTAAACTGACTCGGGTTCGTGCCAAGTCGTTGATATTGGTTGGCAACAGTGTTACTTTGGGGACCGCGGTAGCACAGTGGTTAAGGTGCTGTGCTACAAATCGGAAGGTCTCTAGTTCGATCCCAAATGGTGTCAGTGGATTTTTCATTCCGATTCTTCCGATCGCACTATGGCCGTGTGGTCGACTCAGCGACTAACAAAAATGAGTACCAGTAGCATTTCCTGGGGGTAAAGGCGGCTGGTGCGTAACGCTCACAACCTTACCACCATCCTGTGCCGTTGTCACGAAATCTGGAAACCTTAACTGCCTGGTACCATCTGGGCCCCTCCGGGCCTGTAACGGGACTGCTTTACCTTTAAAAGTGTTACTTGTCGCGTACGGAAGGAATGTAGTTGATCTCTTCAGAGCTATCGAACAAGAAGCCTTATATGCGATATTTGCAAATTCCAGGCAAATACTTATGCAGCGATATTGTAACAGCGAACTGAAACTCATTTTTAAGGGGTATTTAACGACAGTTTCAGTTACTGATTTTGTATAGGATGATGAGTGAATGAATGAATCAGTAACAGTTGGAAAATGGGTCTGAGAGGGGACAACGGGAGTATTCGGGATAAAATTCTTAGTGCCATGTCTACCGCAAATTCTACATGGACTGGTCTGGGATCGAACTCAGACGTCCGCGGTGACAGTCCGACGACTGAGGGCCTAAACTATGGCTTGACCCGAATTCATTTACAATTACTTCTTTCAGTGAATCGTGAAAATTGGTATTGTAAGGTGTCTAAAATGTAACAGGAAATTTCGGTTTCGACGTCACCCGATGTTTACCGCCACATCTTTACCAAGCTTCTTGGAAGACAAATTGTAATGTATACCATTTGTAATGTTAATTGAAGTCATTTTAAAATATAGCGCATAATGTCGACGTAAGTGTATGATGCGTCCTCGGCTGCAAATCGTGCTCATGGTCACTTTTGCTAAGATCACTGTGCTAACATTGAGGGCTCTTACTGGTGAGGTATACCTGAAAAGATAAAGGTAGAATTCACCGTATGCCATGAATGCCCAGAAGGGAAGTAGAGGTTTAGCTAGATAGGGGTAGATGGTCAACGCCACGCCTCGGCCTCTTTACCCCTGGGAACGACCCGTTGTACAGGAGGCTGAGTGGGCCGTAGAGCCGGTCTGTCATGGTGCGGAAAATCTCGCCGTCACTATGATCCGATCCCCGGACCGTCCAGCCCGTAGTGAGTCGCTATACCAACTACGCTATCCCGGCCCACAGGGTAGGACCGTATAGATTTTAATTATATTTTATCAGCATTGTGATTAGGTATCTCCATGCCACCAAACACTTCATTCTTTGTAGTTTTGCTTGATTGTTTTTCTATCTAAACAATTAGGAATAAGTAGCCTTAGTTTTCCATAATCGCAAATACGCCTGTGCCAGTTTTTAGTGTCACCACAACAAGCTCCAATCCAATGAAGGATTCGCCTCTGACTACGCCGCTCTTGAACATAAATCGTATTGTGGCGTACGTTACAGACTAATGCGGAAAAAAAAAGGCAGAGCTCGTGTTAGTTAAATTGTTGTACAAGATGAAAGATGTGACGGATAAGCCTCATGAATATACATACTGATCGTTGGCAGATAGCCACTCACACATAAGCCTACATACAATACTGAAAACCCGTCCGTCTATCTGAGCGAGCGACGTCCAGTGAGAGCTGGTGGTGTTGGTGAAAGGAGCAGTCATGCCTTGCTTCAGGAGTTACGGCTCGAAACAGCCTCACAGCTCAGCAAAGCTGGTGTTCATATTCCAGCTCAAAGAGATCACACATTGAGAATTTTTCATTGACGTCGTTTCTCTTCAACCTTCACGTTTTGCTCTCTCTTTTGTACAGTCAAAATAATGTGCAATGTTGAAATTCTATTCAAAATTAATTTTACATTTTTAGACAATGTGATAATCAATACGACGTGGTAGTGCGAGGTTATTTTCTGCTGGGCCATTCTAGTTGCCGACCCGGAATATTTTTGAACTGGAAATTGAAGAGTGCTGATAAAAAGGCAGTGCCCTGAGGTTTGAAGGGTTTCATAAATAGATTCACGCCACTTAATGTTTAAAAATTATTAAAGAACTGGTCAATCAACAGGTCGGGTTCGAGCCCAGGGTACGTTTAAGCCACATTTGTAGAATAGTTGCAAAAAGTGACTACTGCGCTTTTCACGTACGCACGTACGTACGTACGTACGTACGTCCGCCTGTCCGTAGAAAACTCGCCCAAATCCTACCGGACGAATTTTTGTGAAAATTTGTATTTAGGATACTTTTACTAAAACTGTCGACACATTTTTTTGGTTATAATCGGACAAACATAACGCTTCACATGAAGACGTACTTGCATTTTTGAGACTGTTCTCTGTGAGGTACAAACTGTGACCTAAGAAAAAAATGACGTCTATACATCTCGCCTATTACGAGACGAGTACAGGCCGTTTTTGAGATAAGTATAGCAAATGCGCAGTCTCAGTATGTATATGAGACAAGTAAAAGAAATGCGGTATCTGGGCGTTTATGTGATTAGTACAAGAAATAAAGCAGAGCCGGAAAACAGGTGACGATCTAAACATAACTCACACCACGGTAAAAACAGAAGAAAGCAGAAATGGCATTTAGCCTGTACTGAAGGTACTCACGAGCAATAGGAGCAACAGAGCGAAGGCACCAATTTTTTTTTTATTTTGCGGATATTTCCTCCGTTTTAATCGCGGCTTAATGTTCCGATTCACCTACATTAATGAGGAATTCGTTCATTACATATGAAGAGTAACAACAGCCAGGACTTGGAGATTCTTTGAAGATTCTGTCAGACATTATTTTTATTAAGGCTCAATTGTGTGACAAAATGTGTGTTCCTCTCGGACCGCAGAACGATAATCGTGTCATACGCCATTAACCTGTATGAAAAAAGGCACCAGCATAATTATGTGGTCTGTCTGCTTAACAAGAACGAAAGTTGAAGAATAAAAGACCAACTTGATGTCACTTGCTATTTTATTTCACTTCTTATGTGGTGGGGTTGGAGTGGTATCCGTGTTGCAGGCTGAGCCTGCAACACGGATACCACTCCAACCCCACCACACCGAAACTCCAACACACATCGAACCAAGAACAATACGACCAATATGGTAATTCAACAGAATAGTCGCAAGCTCCTGATGATGGATATATTAATGTCCGAAACATGTTGAGCACATAA
>Ga0123355_10009966_pt1 | contig 14505 bp, 9 predicted proteins | sample TergutEmb28metaG_3_FD_89872 | JGI IMG/M metagenome (GOLD analysis project Ga0123355, IMG submission 89872) | Embiratermes neotenicus P1 segment gut microbial communities from Petit-Saut dam, French Guiana - Emb289 P1 | ecosystem: Host-associated > Arthropoda: Insects > Digestive system > Gut ...
ATATGATATGATATGATATGGTGTGACGTTTACGTATATTGAGTTGTGTATGTAATAAAATACGACCCTGCTTCATTTACACCGATCCATTTGCCGGATACGCCCATTCTGTCTAACAGTTTTATGATACAGTAATACGTCTTTTGTTGCACACTTGTTACTTACGCACACACTGTCATCTCTTCCGCATGGCCAATTTTATTTATCATCCTTTTATACCTTTCTCTGAAACATAAATTTTTAACTTGAAACGAAATCACTCTTACATTTCATTTTTAGGCGCTTTCCCAAACTTGCAAAAAGCGACTATTAGCTCCGTTCTGTCTGTCTGTATGTCTGTCAATTCGTCTGTCCATCGGCATGGAACATCTCGGCTTACATTGTAGGGATTTTCATGAAATTTCATATTTGGATTTTTTTTTGAGAATCTGTTGAGACTTTTCAAGTTTCATTAAGGCGTGACAATAATGACGGTTGCTTTATACGAAAACCATTTTACATTTTATCGTATCTCGCCCAGTTCTTCTTATACGGAGAAATGTTTCGGATAAAATTTGCAGAGAAAATCAAAACGCATATTTTATGTTCATGTTATGTACATTTGAAAATCATGCCGTTCATGAGATAATGTGGAAAAATATAGTAGAGCCGGACAGGCCACAAAAGACAATATAACGCATGCGCATTGCGTGCTGGATAAGTAAATCTGCAGACACACACTCAGAATATGTAATACTTATTGTTATTCCACTGCGACAGTGGTTGCATGAAGGCGCCTCAGCGTTACATGTACATTGCATGTTTTCTCTTTATCAATGTCGTATCAGCAAGATTAGCCCTTTCTTTATTATTGTTGAATTTGGCCTCAAATTTCGCTTCACATTACAACCTGCCTTTGCAAGCATTAACACTGGCACACGTCTTGTACTCCCGGCACACGCACGGAATATTACTAACCTCTCTGGTTTATTATCTCTGCAAGTGTGTGTGGTCTTCAATTGTATTAACATAAGGCCGCAATAAAGGAAACTGGGTCTTTTTCTTCTCCCCCTACCCTCCAGGTTAACTGTTCATTAAAATACCTTCTAAATCTTTAAGAAAAAAACTTGCCAGTTTCTTCTAATCATTTACATCCAGGTGACACTGTGAGGAAATATTTATCTTTCTTGTTAGTACCTCATAATAATACCGCTACCATTTTAAACTATGTAAGTTCTTCCAAAAGTTCCTAAACATTTATAAATTTCAATTTTCCACAGATTTATGTATCCTGTCTACTCTCTTATATTTTTAACGCTATCGAACCAATCTGTAAATGTTTTACCAGTATCTGTCTAAACAAGTTCGCTTGTAAATAATCCCTGTTAACCAACATTTGTACTGTTTGCACTTCTTATTCCAGTAGTTACACAAAATTTGTTCTCCTCGCGTCCTGTGCAAGGAATGTAGCCGTGGTTTCCTTCAATACATCCTGGTTCTTCTTATTTCTTCCCTTCTCTGTGTCAGGTTTCAAAGGGTTAAGAGATGGAATGATCATTTAATATAGAATTAGTATGAGAAAAGATTAATAGGCTTATTTATTTTAGTGTTGATAACGAAATAATAACATTCTCGTATACGACGCCTGTAATTACAAAACACCCTGTACAAGTACGTGTCTCCAGCGTAGCAACATAATTCATGGTGTTACTAAGACGACACGAAGATTGTGCATCCGGTTGACGGCTAGGAAAACAGAATAACTTGTACACAGTAGATCATAATTAAGTTGTTCACAGTGAAGTGAAGTGCGGCGGATAGAGCCGCACTTACTGCTGACAACAAGTGGCTGTAGTCTGAGCACCATGGACAGTAGAAGAAGCCAAGCGAAAATCGCAGAAGGTTAAAAGTTCAAATCTCTGCTGTCCTGACGTATTTTTCATTATTTTCTTCAGTCTTCCCAAGAAAATTTTGGAATTGAGTGAAATTATACCAAGTCGCCTCTTTCCGTATCCTTTCCAATTGCTTATTCACTTGGTCTATGTCATCTGAGGAACTGAGAGCGTTGTTGTCTCCGCCATGCACAAGGAACTATTTCAGTAAATAGCAAACTCGTATCCCATATTTTACAGGGCTGAAAACACACTAAACTATAATTTCCTGTATGCTCTAACGACTGCTTCCATAATCAATTTTAAGGGATGATAACATAAGTAGGAGTTGTGAACAATGTAAAACTGAACAGGGTACCGTATATCTACAGCGAGCTAACTCCAACAGATCGTGATGTTCTTTTATTGCGTTTCTCGTTGCTTCTACTATTCGTGGTCAGATATTTCATACTGTCATTTATTCAGGACATTAAAACGTAATGGTGACACTTCAGACTACTTCCGCAATGTATTTTTGGCATTTATAGGTCCGTGCATCGCTAATATATTCGCAGAGTATAACCAACAAGATGCAACGTTTCACAATTTCTTTATTTCTGTAAGACGCTCTACATGTTTCAGACGGTTTTTCTGTTCATCATCAGGAGCTCAAAACTGCATATACAACGTCAGGTATTTGTCAGACCAATACCGGACACTGTTTGTGCAGTTTTGAGCTCCTGATGATGGACGGAAACCCCGTCTGTAACATGCAGAACGTCTTACAGAAATAAATAAATTGTGAAACGTCGCATCTTGTTGGTTGTACTGTGCGACTTCCATAGTGTACTGAGCACTTTGTAATTTCTTAGCTTTTCTGTAGTACAACATCTTTTGGATTTCCCATGTTCAATTACGGTTTCTCACGCCCGGAAGACCTGTTGCGTTCGTGTCCTAATGAACGTGAGACGCAGACCTGCTTACGGGACCCATCGCGGAGACGCTCTGTACCAATGTTAATCGATTCCAGTCCAACGGCCAGGTTAATTTGATCGGATGTGCTGCTTACTCAAGCTGTCAAGAACACAACCACACAACAATCGTCAACTTACATTTAGCAGGGAAGGGATTTCCACTAAACTGAATCTAGGGATGGGAGCATCGGCATAACTTGGCTAATAACACTGTGGGAAGGGGAGGGGGGAGGTAGAATCAACCGCAGTTATAGGAACTTTACGAAGTAGTGAAGGTACAAAGGAGAGGAAGATTGTTTTGAACGAGTCCTTAATATATATATATATATATATATATATATATACACACACACACACACACACACACACACACACAGATCGTTTGCCTCCCACTTCGCCTCAGTTTTTTATTTACTCTCTTCAGCTCAATAGTCAAAAACTGTTCTTAGATAGAAAATTTATGGGGGGTGGGGACCTTTTTTGCCCCTGCCCAAATTACGTCTATGGATGGGGGGAATGACAATGTTCGAGACCTTCCATTTTCACTGAAAGTTGTATTCCTCCCCAACAAAATCTGACAAATATCAGCCGGTCCACAGTGCTGGTTGGTAGGGAAGTTTGTTACATGGTTGTCCTACCATTCGCGAGCTCCAGATCCAGTCTGGATATTTTAGAGAAGAAATTTCTTTTGCCCATCCCGGAATGGAATTTTTTTTTGTCATCAATACGTGGCGTAGTCACTTATTGTCTATTCTGAGCCAAATTATTTCATTTTTTTCCCTCACATTCAGTTTATTTAAAATACATTTGAACCTATTCCTGTCATCTTCCAAGAGGTAACTATGTTGCGAAAAAGAGTACAAGGACTGTTAACATTTTCGGTTTCCTGGCAACAACCAGCACAACACGACTTCGAGTTGAACGAATTTCGTATTAAGGCCATTTCGTAAGTTTTTTTTTATCTTGAAATTTAATTTTTACATCGAAAGCTAAAGACTAAAAAGTACCTTGCCCGAGACAAAAACGTAATACTGGATTCGTAAATGGCTAAAATGGATTTATCAAAATTAAATAACTTTCGTTTTTCTCAATGAACTTTAAATGCAGCAACAAACATTTAGATTTAGGCGACCTGTCCTGGGAAAGCAGCTTATCAGGTGCTATCATATAAGGAAATAATCAGCCAGTTGTCTTCGTGATATGAAGACTTGCAAGTACATATTGCCGTTGTTTTCGCGAGTACTTAAGATTAATCTTCTTGAGCAAAACATTTCGAGTCTTTCCTGTCTCTTTGAGCGGAAAACATAAATTACAAGTGTATAAACAGAAACTGCGCACAAACGTCTTTAGATGTAAGCAGGGTGAGCTAGGTGGGTAGTTGGCTAAAACAGGAGGTGCAGTGGAAGGCTCGGAAAGAGGATGGTCTGGACAAGGGATTCGTACAGGATGTTGTCGGGGAGACCTCTTGGGAAAAGTTAGCGTGAATGCCGAAATGATGGAGAGTGACTATAAGACTGCATTTCGAGACATAAAGTTGTGACACTGGGATGTGGATTGAACTGGCTTGGGATCGTAACCGATCTATCAGCCGTTCTGCACCTTCTGTTTCTGCTACTGTAGTATACTTTTACGTAGGCCTAGTTGAATCTTTAGCGTTAAGATTGTGTCCTTCCAGTACACGACGCCGCGTGTTTCAGCATACGGATACTTTCGACGAGTGTATCTGCTAGCGAGGTCAGGACCTCGCTAGCAGACAGTCAACATAACTAGCATGACAAATACATATTGCTGTGTATACAGTGTTGAGACTCCTGATGATGGACAGTAGATCTCTCCGAAATATGTAGAGTTTTTTATCAAAATAAAGTTGAGAAGTAGTGCATCTCTTTGGTTTTTATTATAAGAATACATCACGATGCACGGTCCTCTGAATGTCAAATTAGTTATAAATCACAGTTATATTATTATTATTATTATTATTATTATTCAGTCACCACAGACGCTGTCTAAACAGTGTTGTTTTAAGACTGTATGTTGTGTGATGTGGTGCACTGTCTTGCTGCAGAGAAGTACAAACTTTCTCTTATGAAACAAGTGTTGAACATATGTCAGTATATACGTATGTGAATTTTTGCTCTTAGAAAAAAATTGATCTAACAATTCCATCTTCACTGAGAGCACACCACACACCAACTAAAATATAATGTGACGGCGCTTTGTGGATTAACGTGGAATTTGCTGCAGATCAGTACCGGTTATTCTGAGAATTAACCTACCCGCTGATATGAAACCAAGGTTATCGTTAAACAGAACTAGATTTATGTTTGTTTCTCCAACATAACCTCCTACAGACACTAGTTCAAAAAATCTAGTTCTTGTAGAAACTGGATTTAGCACATGCATCATACAGCAACACGCGATGTTCCAAAGGGTCGCTTATTGCTTCTACTGATGAACACACATTAAACAGCGTCCGGTAAATTGCTTGTTTTTAGTCCGTTAAAGGAATTAAGTTCTGCACAACAAGCTGACCGGCGGAAAGTGACTCAAGACATGGCCCACATAAAATAAGTATAACTTATTGTTATACATACTTAAGGAAATAGCACACGCCTCTCAAACACGCGGCTCGCAAAGCTTTGTGGTGTGGCCTAATGACATGTAGATATGTATGAAGTTCTAATGTTCCATTTTTCTGGACACAACAGCAAATATTCTTGCTGAATATTCAAAACGTTTTGCTTGCCAAAAACTTGTCTGTCTGTAGCAGTCGGCCACACGTTTAATCTCTGTATGTATGTCAGCATGTATGTATTGTTATGAAATCGGTAAAAAGCAGGAAGAGACTGAAGTTAAGCCGGATTTCCTAGGAACGAAAAAGTGAATATTTTATTTCTTGCCATTACATGGAAAAATATCACAACTAGCCTCCTGCTCTACATTATCTTATTTTCACAACTACTCATTATTTGAAACCACTCGCTAATTGTGAAAATGTACTGTTTTAACATTCGGTAATTTTAAAGTTTGAGATTCAGTAAGTAAATAAGTGTCTTTGAAAATTGTTATGTCATTCGTTCACTCAGTCGGTACGTAAATACACGTACATTTCGAAAGATGCAAACTTACTATTTTTGTTGCATAATGCAACTAATAAATTCTGGGGAAAAATAAATACAAGGAGTATTTTACGTCTTTTCTTTTTTTTTACACTGAAAAACTTACAAATGAAGACATCCGAAGGAATATGAGATTATATGTTACGACCCAAATGTGAAGTTTGGCTTAGAGTTTATGCCTAAAGTTGTTCTGGGTTGGACAGAGCTTTAACAGTGAGAGTCTGACATTTAACCAGCCCTTTAAGGCACAATAACATCGATATCTAACGACTTCTATAACATCTAGAAAAATCTGAATGTTACCAAACCAGCGTAGGTGTTTGGAGTGATTTTCGGAACAAACTGTAATTTTTTCCGAAGCCGTATTAACCGGCTGGTCTTTATAATAAAAAACGCCAGCGTTTTCAATGGAGTATGAATTAAATTTTCGGATGTTAATTAGATGAAGGCAGAAGACAGGATTTTTCCAAGTACTTAGTGTTTTCCTTGTAAATATCTTGCCACAAATGGTCCGTATTCAGCTTCATATTGATAACACTCTTACATAGAGACCAGTGGGGGAGCCTGAGAATTTTCAAAATAAGCACTGCTCTTTTGGATAACTGAGCATTGCACAGAAAGAGTAGGTTTACGTTTATGTGTTGAAATTGATTTACAGCCACCCTACGAATGCCAGCCAGCTCAGTTTGATGAATTGTAGGCTCACCATTCACCATGCTCGTTTGCTGCTGCCCACGCTGATCGGTAACACGCCACTGTCTCGACAGATATTATCCAGATTGCCACCTGACGAAATGATTTCGATCTTGTATGCGGATTATCTTTGTTCAAACTTGATTCCACCCGTGTCTGCGAGAAAGCAGATTTTTATCACAGAATTTCATGGGAAAATGCAACCCATAAAATGCATGGGAAATATTGGCATGCCTAAATACTGTATAGTATTGTTAGTTACGCTTAGTAATTCCTTTCTGCGTTCTGATTTCTTAGATGTGCCTTCTGTTCTAGCTAACAGTGATCAACGTCTCGAAAGACTGTGCTGCCTCCATCTTCAAGATGAATGTGAGATCCGACTGGCATAACGGTGAGTAATGAAAGGAAGGGGATGTTTTGATGGTGCTGTGAGTGGTGGAAGGGTGGAGTCTGGTCTTGAAATGGGAGCGGGCTGCACAGTTGTGGCAATTTCCGCGGCGTGCAACACGAATTTCTGTGCCTGCATTTGTCTCATGAATCTGAAGCTTCCTGTATCAAGTTTTGGAAAACCCTGTTTCTTTCTCGAATTATACACACGTATAGGTTGCATGTAACGATTACGGTAATATGGGACTTGTTAGTTTATCGATCTTGAAGATGGAGGCAGTAATTTTCTCCGAAACGTAAATACATATTTACGAAACTTCGTAGTGTCGCACGTTAGGACACCATAATTCATATTCATATAGCTGTGTTTTTTCTGACTGCCAGTTAAAATCACTTTGTACACCCTTTGCTAACTTCTTTGAGTCAGGATTCGAGTGCTGCCGCTAATGTTGCAGTTCAGCAGTTTACTAATTTTCCTCAACAGGTTGAAAAGACTGACTTTTCTGTTTGTGCCTGCTGTTTCCTCCTACTCCCTGCATTCACATGTCATATTTTTTAAGCACATGTCAAGTCTCCGCAACTAACACAGGTTGAACAAGAATCATTGCAACCATTTCATGCATGGCTTTATAGAACTCGGCAAGATACAATACCCGAACTTTCCGATGTGAAATTAATTATTTTTATTCCAAATTTTGACATTTTACTTTAATGTCTTGATGCTGTACGCACCTTCCCGCGTTGTTTTGCATTATATTTCATAAACGGTAAAGATTATTTACACCCACGCTGTATTTTCACATTTAACCATTTTATCACTTGACAAATATGGATAAACATTTAAGATGTCTGTAAGTTTTCTCCATGTCCTATCTTTCAGAACCATAAGAAACCCTTAGTGAAAGAGACGTTCGGGGAGTCTGAGCAAAGAAGGACGGATAATGAGGAGAATACTACAACTGATGGTACAGGAATAGAATGAACGGACCCACGAAAGAGTACAGTGGAGAATTATTGGAATGCGGCGACGAATTCTTGGGTTATGAATAAGGGACTGTATTGATGAGCTGAGAATAGCCTAATTACCAAGTTTCGAAGAAAGAGCCTGAGCGACGGAATTGCCGTTCTGATTGAAGATAATTAAGCGAAATTAAGCGTGGGTGATGCATGGAAAGAACTGCTTCTGAAGACATTTTCCCAAGTTGATCAGGTTTGCTGGTAGTAAATTGCAGCAAATTGTGTGTAACGAGAGTATCAGGACTGGATATCAACTGGGTGTCTTATGAGGGCGTGACGGGCGGAAAGACATGTATTTAGGAGCCAAGTGATTCCTATGTCGGCCTGAACTGCATACCCGGTGTAACGACTCGCTACGAGCTGGACGGTCCGTGGTTCGAACCCCGGTGAGGGCGAGACTTTTCGTACCTTTCCAGATCGACCCCGACCCTCACCCGGTCTCCTGTACTGTGGGCACCGAGTCTCCTTCCCAGGGGTACAGCGGCCGGAGTGTGGCGTTGACCACCCACCACATCTAGTGCCGAGGTTGTGTAAGGGTAGAGCTATACTTCTACCTCCCGTCTGTGCCTTTATAGAACGTTATAGGGTGACCTTTCCTTGTTTAGTAACTACTGTATTCAGATTTTTTTCCCCCTCATCCTCTCTTACCGTTGACTCTGCTTCTTTATTCTTCCTGTATGCAGAGATTCACTTCAGCGCTCTAAAACACAGTGGCTATTACATGTGCCAACTGCTTTTTGATTCAAAAACTCTGCCGACGTTTCAGAGGAACCGCTGCCCCTGTCGTCAGGTTAGATTTTAGAGTATACTGCAACAACCATCAGCGGGGTATTGATACTGGACTGCACGACATCATAAACCAATCGTAGTCACCTCAGTGACAACTCAAATCCACTTTGTATCAAGGAACTGCACAACTAATACCGCCACGACCTCCAACTGAGACCTGCCGACGTATCTTTTTAACTCTTCCTTTCAACTCCTTAACCTTCTGTATCCCCTTTATCTTTCTCGCTCGGTTTCTCACTCATTAATCCTTCTTGTCTCTATTCCCTTCCCGCAACTATCTGTCATGCTCCATCCCTCCTTCCTCTCCCAATTTTCTTCCTCTTTATTTACCCCTCTCCGCCCACAATTTACCACTCTTTATTCCCTTCACCTCATATTCCTTCTGTTGACGAACCCCCTCATTCTGTGTGTTTTCCTTAGTATCTTCTTACCCTATCTTTCTTCTCCTGTACCTTAGTCTCTTCCTATCCCTCACTCTCTCTCTCGTCACGCCTGTTTTTCTGTTTAATCCTCTCTCCATATCTCGTTCTCTCTCTGTCTTTCTTGCAAGAAGAATTGCAGCGTTGTATGACACACCGCCCTGAAGCAAGCCGAATCACATTCAGATTCGTGGATTCCACAAACCAACTTAATATGAACAGCAAAATTCGCTGAGACAGTGAAAGCGAAGCAGTCCGTCTGTAGAAACCTACAACTTCCAGGATCGCAATTGCTTTTTTAGAAATAAAATTTACGTTTAAAGAGGAACTGATGTAGGGTTTCAGTTAATGGAGCCTAAAAGTAGAGGACACTTCGCTTTTAGACTGCGTGTACTTGCGTCACAGATAGCTACAATACTGTGTAGTTGTGTCACAGATAGCTACAACACTGTGTACTTGTGTCACAGATAGCTACAACACTGTATAGTTGTGTCACAGATAGCTACAACACTGTTTACTTGTGTCACAGATAGCTACAACACTGTGTAGTTGTGTCATAGATAGCTACAACACTGTATAGCTGTGTCACAGATAGCTACAACATTGTATAGTTGTGTCACAGATAGCTACAACACTCTACTTGTGTCACAGATAGTTACAACACTCTACTTGTGTCACAGATACCTACAACACTGTGTAGTTGTGTCACAGATAGCTACAACACTGTGTACTTGTGTCACAGATAGCTACAACACTGTAGTTGTGTCACAGATAGCTACAACACTGTGTAGTTGTGTCACAGATAGCTACAACACTCCACAGGATGGAGTTCATCCAAATGTTAGTCAATGAAGGGTCCGTTTCTATTCCAGAAAGAACACTATACTTAGATAGCAAAGATTCTCCATTACAAAGACCAACCATTCAGTGCTCTTTAGGGAAAGAACCGCTATTAATTATGAAAATCGTAGGGAACGTAAGTGCATTCTATTGTCAAAAGGCGGACTTTTTGTGTGCTAAGCACGTGGTGTGTTCAGTAAACACTGTGTTTTAAGGGTTACATTAAAGTACTTATTTATCTGTTTTAGGCATTATTAGCTTCGTCATGTGTATGTGTGTGAGACTGTCCGTCCGTCCGTCCGTCTGTTGGCATGGAACAACTGGCTCCCACGACGGATTTTTCTAAAATTTGGTATTTGAGCATTTTTTGAAATTCTGACACAAAAATTAAGGTTTTATTAAAATCAGACAAGCTTAACGGGCACTTTATGTGAAGACATTGTGCATTTATGATAACATTTCAATGAATTCTTCTTAGAGTGAAACATGTTTCGGACAAAAGTTGTAGAGAAAACCCAAGTACACATTTCATTTTCAGTTACTTTTTTGTTTTTTTTTTTAGAAAATCGTGCCTTTTTTAGATAATATGGAAGAATATGGCAGAGCCAGAGAGGTCTCAGATGACAATACGTGTATAATACGCCGCTTGCGCCTTGCATACTGGACAACTAAGGCTAGAGACATACACTCAGAATATTTAATAATTCTTTCTTTTGCACTGCAACAGTGGTTACGTTAACGAACTCATTGTTACATTATACGTACATTGCCTGACTTGTTTAGTTTATTCTCGAACACGTACCTAATTTTCTGTAACTCAGTATCCGTGCACAAATTAGGCTTAAATTGGGTCAGTGGATTACCCTTATCCCTCTTATCAGTGTGAATGAACGGTCTCTGAAGATAAGATTGCGTTTTACGCATTCCTTTCGAAGGAAAGCAAAGGAAGGCCGTATATCGGGAGCACGTCCGTCCGTACGCATGTCGGTTGTGACCTGCTGTCAGCGACTAAACCGTTAGTCGGACTTTCATTAAATCTGGAATAGTAGTTGGTCATGCAAGCATGATTTTAGTGAAAGTTGGCGCAGTGAGAATCATACGCAAGAGGATAAATGAATTTCTGAACCTAAGTATTCTTTGAGCACTGTGGGTAGCGTTCGGTAGAGGAGATATCCACATATTGCCTTTGATTAATTGCGACGTTTTGCCCACTCGTCCAACATTCTTCTTCCGATATGTATATAATTATTTATATGAAATGGTCACAGTAATAAGTAGGGCGGTCTCTAGGTTGGTGAAAATCCGTTGAGTGTAAACCGTACTTTTCTAAAGGGCGTAAATTAATTTATATTTTGGTTCCATTTTTATCACTGTATATATGGTTGTATATTTTGTATGCTTCTGTTTAATTTTGTAAATTATGTAAAATTACATAATTTACAAAATTAAACAGAAGCATACAAAATATACAACCATATATACAGTGATATGTTTATGTCTGCTTATTGTTACGCATGTTCTGTGCTGTGTATTCTCTTTCATTGTGTTGTTCTGTGTATCGTTTTTGTGTAAGTGTGTACTGTACTACTGCCATCGGGTGTCAGCCCATTTGCAGTTAACTAAATATACCATATTTATATTCCTTCTCCTATTTGGACAAAATTTAGTATATTAATTCCACATACAGTGCCGTTTAACATTTTTAATATGGTGAAACTGGGCCTGTGGATGGCAGTACTTTCTTTCGGCGATACATTGAACCGCATTCACGCGTGCACAGTGAAACCGTATGTTTTGAATTCCGTGATAAGTGGTACGTTCTTCGTCACGGATTACAATATTTATAATACCGTTCGATTTCTTGCATTGTTTTGTTTGAAACTTCACAGACGTCACAGCAGGCAAACACATCTTACGAACGGGTTTAAGAAGGTCGTAGTGGAACTGGTTCTTATTCATAAATTTTATGGCCACTTTCCTCAGGCGGTAGCCTGTCTTGCGTTCCTGCTTTTGCCCGTCTTAAACTTTCTGCTGGTTACTTCAACTATTAACCAAAAAATGCACTTACATAACTTTCACTTAAAACACTTTAAAACACTTAAAACCACTTCGACATGTTTCGATCTTTTCAGATCATCATCAGGGAGTTTCGTCGTTCCTTGTTAAAGTTATTACATATTACAATTTATTTCGTTTTTGTAAACAAGGTGTTGTGGCAGTATATCATATTGAGTAGGAATCTGTTGTGGAGAGTGTAGTTGGCTAGGTGTGCGTCTCCGGTGCACGTTAAATGGAGGCTGAGTTGTCTAGAGCCGGTCAGGAAGCTTCAGAAAATGGAGAAATTCCCTACCCCTGCCGGGAATCTAACACGATTCTTCGGTTTCCAGTCCTTTGCCTGTCCACTGTGCCGACAGCGCTACCCCGGTTCATTCATAACAAAAGAGACACATTAATGTTAACAAACAGTACTAAAAAAATACTGTCTGATGTAGGGAATAAGTGGAGGCCTTAGGAGTCTTCGGAATGTGGAAAGAGAATTTTGCATACTGACGTACAAAATCTGAGATTTCCACCGCAAGGGATAATCCTATTCTGAACCGTTGGGTTACGACACAACTGACGTGAAAGGAGCGCTGAAGACAGTCGCTCTATATTCTGCTCAAACTTTGGCATCCGCCTACCAGTTTAGCGGCGTTGCGACACAGAAGGCCACAACAGAATCCCACACATTAAGGGATGTTAAAAAAATTCCTAAGTCCACGCGTTGCTACAGTGTCAAAGGTTAGTTACTGTTTTCTCATAATGCCACCTAATCGCCCCTCAGAAGCTGATAAGGCTTCCTTGGTCCTGATAGCGAGCAGTCATCGGGATTCGTTATCCCACATGATTTAGTACTGTCTGGCTGCTGACTTGTTACGTTGCTACTTATTTCATGTGCAGTAAATTTTCCGTATGTTTGTGACGTCGTTGTGAACTGCAGCTTTTATACGATGTTAAGTATGCAGTTAATCTGGTGCTGTGTGTGTTGATTTCGTGTAGAGATTGTGAGTGACACTGAAACACGTATTATATGGACACAGTTCTGTAAACAACTTGTTTACACAACGCTGGATTCTTACGTCGAAGAGAGTCATGAAGTTAACGTAAGATCTTTTTTTAAAAAAAGAGGGCGAGTTTTCCACGACTTTTACTTTGTTGCTTATTATGCTGTAAAAGCCATTCTGCGGCACAGCAAAACGTATCTGGGCACAAACAGGAAAGTGTGAAACAGTGGTTCCGAACCTTTTCGAATAAGCGAATCCCTTCTAAGAATTAAAGCGTAGCTAATCATTGTATTGACAGCTTCCGGTAACTGAAAAAATAATGAAAGAAAGGCATTATAACCACAATAACAATAATAATAATAATAGAATCACCTGTTGACTGTTGAAACAAGATTTACCGCTTAGTGACATGATTTCTCGGAGCCCTTGAAAGAACTCTGCTGCCGGAATCGCAGTCGACAGGTTAGGAACCACTGGCCTAACTTAGAAGGAGCAAACGACATTCTACTACTTAACGCGGGACCCGCTTATAGAATATACATTCTGCAACCTGTGACAAATCTCAGACCTGCTTCAAACCGGTTGTTATTTCCAGCACATGCTCTTTTAGCATGTAAAATATGCTGGACACATATACACGGGTGTTTGAAATGACCTCCTACAACTCAGACATGTTTTGACACCTGATTAGCGTATTACCAAAACCACCCGAAGTTCTTATCTACAAATCTGGGGTACCACCCGCCTATAATTTCTTTAAATTCGTCCTCTGTGTCAATTGTTTTTTACACGCTGTCATTGAATTGTACCCACAGAGCATATAGTCAGTCACATGGTGTCACATCGGAGTGAACGAGTAAACGGACGACAAATTAATCGATTCTCAAAAGTGTTGCTTAAGGCGGCAGTTAATTTATTGTTTGTTCTTGCGATTTCACCTTCTTACTGGAATAACTCGTGTTCAGTCTCATCACTTAAATTTACGTAAAAGAACCCGCGAGGGTTTGCGCACCTTATCTTTCTGCATTTATTGTGTCCGAAAACGTGATGTGTCCGATTATTACTGCACCGACAGAACACTGCACTTAAACTGTAACGTAACGTAACCGTAACTCATGTGTTTGAGTTTATCTGAGATTAATTGCTGTTGTTTGGCTTTTGGCCGTTTAAGTATTCTCATTTGTAAAATAAGTTATCAATTGCCTGGCTTTATAATTACACCCATCTTCAGACAACCAGTTACAGAAGTGTATTCTTGCAACGTATTTTCTGCGACACTTCTTATAGGATTCGTTCCTTGTATAGGTTTTTACAACACAACTCCTCTCTGTTACGCTCTGCTTCTTATTCGCCAACAACAACAACAACAACAA